>Ga0256843_1000018_pt1 | contig 133688 bp, 123 predicted proteins | sample AlvinellametaG_FD_191572 | JGI IMG/M metagenome (GOLD analysis project Ga0256843, IMG submission 191572) | Pompeii worm associated microbial communities from hydrothermal vent at the East Pacific Rise, Pacific Ocean - Alvinella | ecosystem: Host-associated > Annelida > Integument >... | reverse complement strand
AGACAAGGATTTTGATTTAGTGATAAATTAAATTATTTTAAAAAAATTTGGATAAAAGAATTAACTAAAAAATCTCAATTATTTTCTAATTTTTGATTCAAAATTTCCTAATAGAATGAAAAGAGCCCTATTTTTTTGATATTTTATAAAAATCTGCTATAATAAGACTATATAAATTAAAAATAATAAATGCAAAAAACTCATTTAATTAAAATTTACCATTCTTATGAAAAATGAAAAAAGTATATAAAAGACTTTTTTGAAGATATTTCTAAGACTTTGGAAGATAGAAAACTTACTCTTGGAGTTAATTACTCAGGTGGTGAGGTTTTTTATAGTATGAGTAGTGATGAGGCAACATATTCAGCTTTTGAATCACAATTTTATAGTTATTTTAATGATTTCCAAATAACTCCTGATAATAAATGAGTTTATAATTATGATTTAAAAAGGACTGTTATCTGAGAAATTCAGTTGCAGAATTCTTGGTTTTATCCTTTTAAATATTCTACTACTGACCATACGGAATTTATTTTTAATATTTTTAGAAGTTTTGAAAATTTTTGAATAATTAAAGATAAAGTTGGTTTTTTTGCTGAAATTGAACCTGTTAGAGGAGAAAGTTTCAAATTTTTTATAAGTTCTAAGTTAAGTTATAAATGGTTTAAAATAAAACTTTTTTTTAGTTTTTTTAAATATATGTTTAATCATAAAATCAAATCTGGTTGGAAAGATTTATGAGATAAATATTATCAACATAAAAAAGAACAAGATTTATTTAAAGCAAAATTATATATTATTGTTCAATGAGAAAATAAAGCACAAGCAGCTTGAAAATTAAAAGCATTTTTCAATAATTTTACTGTATTTAAAAATTATCCACTTAATGAATTTAATTTAAAAATTCACTGAAATATAACTTCAGTAAAAAATTGAAATATCAAGTGAGCAAAATTAAAAAATTATTACTTATCTTCAGAAGAGTTATCAAGTGTTTTTCATTTTCCAAATAGGCCAAAAAATGAAACTTCACTTTTAAAAGTTACAGCTAAGAAATTAGCCCTTCCAATTTGAGCTCCTATTTTTGATTATAAAACTTTAAAAAATTGAGAATTAAAAGCTATTAATTATCCTAGAAATATTAATATTGTTTGAACTAGTGATTATAGATCTACAAAGGTTCCTGTATGAATTTATGATGAAGATAGACTTAGACATTTGTATATAGTAGGGAAGACTGGTACATGAAAATCAAGATTTTTAACTAGTTTGATGATTGATGATTTAAAACAATGAAAATGAATGTGAGTAATTGATCCTCATGGAGATTTGATTGAAGATATTATGGCTCATATTCCAAAGGAAAGATTAAAAGATGTAATTATTTTTGATCCAACAGATGATAAATATCCATTTTGTTTTAATCCACTTGATGTAAAAGAAACTGAATCTAAACAAGTTTTAGCTAAATGATTTATAGATATTTTTAAGAAATTTTTCTGAAGTAACTGGAATGCAAAATTAGAACATGTTTTAAGAATGATATTTTTAGCACTTTTAGATAAACCTAATTCTACACTTTTTGATATTATTAGAGCTTTAACAGATAAAGATTTTAGATATGATATGATTGATGCTGTTCAAGATGATGTAGTTAGAAATTTTTGGACAAATGAATTTGCAGGTTGGAGTCAACAGTTTAATACAGAGGCTATTATGCCTATTATGAATAAAGTATGACAACTTTTAAGTATTGATATTTTAAAAAATATTTTTGCAAGCCATGAAAATAAACTAGATTTTAGAGAAATGATGGATGAGCAAAAAATACTTCTAGTTAAATTACCAAAAGGTAAACTTCAAGAAGAAATTATGTGATTTCTTTGAGCAATGTTTGTAACAAAAATATTTCAAGCAGCAATGTGAAGAACATGAACTGATAAAAATAAAAGAACACCATTTTTCCTTTATGTAGATGAATTCCAAAATTTTGCAACAGAAACTTTTAATGAGATTTTATCAGAAGCCAGAAAATATTGATTGAGTTTAGCTGTAGCTCATCAATATATTAGTCAAATCCCAGAAGATATTTCTGGAGCATTATTTGGTAATGTATGAACATTAATTTCATTTAGAATTTCAAGTGAAGATGCACTATATATGCAAAAACATTTTGATCCATTTTTATGAGCATATGATCTATCCAATCTTAATCAAAGAGAGTTTTACTGTAAATTGCTAGTTAAATGACAAGTAAAAGACCCATTCTCTCTTAAATCAATATATGTTCCAGATTCAAATGTTAGTCAAGAATTTATAGAAAATGTTTATAAAATATCTAGAAAAAGATATAATAGAACATTAGAAGAAGCTAAGAAAGAAGTTGTTAAAGAACACAAAGATGTTATAGAAACAGTTGCTAAAGTTGCTGATTTTAGTGAACCATTAATATAACCTTGACATAATGAAAACATTACTTATATTATAAGTAATGTTTTTTATTATTTTAAAAAAATAAAATTACTATAATAGTATTATGAGTGAAACATTTTCAAAATCACCTGAATTTAAAATATCAGATAATAAAAAATTCTGTTCTTTTTATTTAGAATATATTAAATATGATAAATTAATATTTAATTCTTTATTAGAATTCACTATTCAAAAATTAGGTAATATTAAAGAAAATTATTTAATAAATAATGTATCTGTTTTTTTATTTTACAATATTAATAATTTATTAAAATTATATATAAAATTTTGATATGAAGAATTTAATTTAGATAAATTTTTAATGTTTATAAAAGAGGAATACAGATTTAATTTATTTTTAGAAAGTATTTCTTCTGAGGTAAAAAATAATGTAAAAAATATAACTAATAAATAAATTTATGTATTTAGAAGGTAAAGAAATAATTACATTTGATTTTGATGGTGTGATAACTGACTCTGTAAGTAGAATGATAGAATGAGTTAAAAAAGTTTGTGTTGAAATGTGAATTGATGCTGATAATGATTTTTATAAAAAACATGCTTCAAATCCAAATTTACCACAATTATTATTTCCATATTCTATCCTTAAACAAGAACAAGCAAAAAAAATATATGTAGATTTTATGGATGAAAGTAATTTTATTCCTGAATTAATAGAATGAACTAAAGATATTTTTTCTCAAATAAAAGAAGATAATAAAAATATTGCTTTTTTTAGTTCTAAAATGAAGGATGATATTGATAAAATAATGTTACACTATTGATTAGAAGAATTTGTAGATTTAACAATATGAAAAAATTGTGTAAATAAGAATAAACCAAATCCAGAATGATTTAAAATAATTATGAAACATTTTTGAAAGAATGAAGATGATTTAATTATGTTATGAGATAGTCAATCAGATTATGATGCTTCAATAAATTGAAAAATAGATTTTTTATGAGTTAATACCTGAGTTTTATCTAAAGAAGATTGGAAAAAGCTTTGAGTAAAAAATATTGATTCAATTAAAAGTTTATTAAAAATCTAATTATAAAAAAATGGAAATTCAAAATATAATAATAACAGAAACCAAATCTACCTATAAAGATATAAGAGAATGAACTCAAATATTAGTTTCAAATATAATTTTATATAATTGAAAATGATTTATTAAATATTATTCAGATGAATTTAGTAAATTTAATTTAGATAATAATATACCTATTCAGTTTAAAAAATGAAATGAATTTGTAGAAATAAAATTATGAAAATATTTTAAAAAGAATTTAATTGATTATTTAAATAAAAAATGAAATATTGAAAAAAGAGCAAATAGTTGAGTTAATTATGTTGATTGTATAGATTTTAGTAATTATATGATGTGAATAACTGCAAATATAAAAAATAATACTAAAAATCCATTTGATATTATTACATATTTAGATAAAAATAAGAGTAATGAAGAAAATTTAAATACACCTATAGATATATCTTTTGTAAAAAGAATAGAAAAAAAATCATGAGATATATTTACACTTTTTAATGTAAAAGAAACAAAATGGCATGATATAGTATATTTATGAGAGTGATTATATATTTCTAAATTTGGAAAATGAAATATTTATATAACTAATATTGAAGAAATATTAAAATATTATCCTTCAAATTTAATATGAAAGAAAAAAAGTTTCTTTATTCAATGAATTATTTGAAAATGAATTGAATGAAAAAAATATAAAGAATTTAATGATATAGAAAATATAATTTTAAATAAAAAATAAGTAATTTTAAATTACTTATTTTTTATTATTTTATCAATTAGACCATATTTAAGAGCTTCTTCAGCTGACATAAAATTATCTCTATCACAATCTTTTTCTACTTGTTCTACTGTTTTTCCTGAATGTTTAGCTAAAATTTTGTAAAGTGTTTTACCTGTTTTAACTATATGCTCAGCAGCAAGAACAATATCTGTTGCTTGACCTTCTGCTCAACCTAGTGGTTGATGAATCATAATTTCTCAGTGAGGAAGAGAGTATCTTCTTCCTGGAGTTCAACCACATAGGATTATAGACCCCATAGATGCAGCCATTCACATACAAACTGTTGTTATAGGACAACTAACATATTGCATAGTATCATAAATAGCTAAACCTGCAGTAACATGACCACCTGGAGAATTTACATACATTGTAATTGGTGCTTTTGGATCTTGTTTTTCAAGAAACAATAGTTGAGCAACAACTGTATTTGCTACAGCTGAATCAATACCTTCTCATAAAAATATTACTCTATCTTCTAATAATCTAGAATAAATATCATAAGCCCTATCTCCTTGAGGAGTTTTATCAATTACTGTAGGAATTAGTGTAGAAGTAATTGTTTTTTTATTTTTTCAAATTATATTAAACATTTTTTTATTATTAATTATTAATATTAAATATAGTTTAATACAAAATAAAGATTTTACAAATATAATTAGCTAAAAAAAGAATAAAATTCTCTTTACAAATTATTTATTTTTTTTAAAATTATAAAAGTAAATTTATTTGTCTGAAAATGACAATAAACTATATTTTATATTTTAAATATTTTATTATGAAAAAAATATTAAGTTTTATTGTTTTCTTTTTTATAACAATTTCAATTTGAAATGCTTATTGGTGAGCACAATATTGAAATCTTTATATTGATTGAAAAGAAGTATTAAAGTGAAATAATATTATTAATATTGAGGCTTGATTTTCTAAAAAATCTTGAATTATATATAAATATGGGATCTCTAAAGATTGAACATATGAAAATACAAAATTTTATAAATTTTTAAATTGAAAAAATTTTTGACCATATAAAAATAGAGAAGATGTTGAAATTTATAGTGATATTATTTGAACAAATTATTCTTATAATCAAAATGAAACTATAAAATATAAATCATGAGAAAATAATTTAAAACCTATAGAAAAATGTAGAAAAGAAACTGATGAAGAAATGAAAAAAAGATTAAGTTCTCAAGATAATTTATGTGAACTATTGTGAAATTGTGATAAGAAAAATGATAAGAAAAAAGATATTTGTACTACAGAAAATCAATATTATATTAAAATAAATTGAAAAAGTTTTTGACCATACAGTGATTATATAAATAATTCTTATGTTTTAGAAAATAATAATTTTATGTTTTTTTATAAAAAAGATAAAAGAGATTATGTTAATATAAATTGAAAAGATTATTGATATGATAAAATTGATGAGTATAATAGATGATTGTTATGAGATAAATTCTATTTTGTTTATGAAAAAGAAAATAAAAAATTTATAAATATAGATAATAAAGTTTTTTGACCATATGAAGAAATCAGTGATATTGTAAATAATGACAGTAAAATAAGCTATACTTATAATAATAACAAAAAAATATATAAATATTTTAATTGAAAAATATTTTGACCATATGATTGTGAATATATTACTAATTTTAAATATGAAAATTGAGATTATTCGTTTAAATGTGATGAAAAAATAATATTTAATTGAAATAAAATAGAACCTATTTTAAATAATGAAAAACAAGAATTTAAGTTAAATATTAATTGAAAAGAAATATATTCTATACAAAAAAAATACTATGGAATAGGTGATTGTATATATTATAAAAATAAATGATTAATTTGTTCTATAATGTCATCAAGTTTTTGAGATAGTGATGTTTTTATATTTAATAATAAAATGTTAAATTTTAAAAATAATATAGTTAAAGAAGTAAAAAAACAAATTAAACCAATTCCAAAAATTGATAGAATATTAAATAAATTTTTTGGTAAAATAGATAAAAAATGAGATATAAAAGCTCAAATTATTTATAAAAAAATTCTTAAAAAAATAGATTCTATAATTATAAAAATTAAAAATCCTAAAAAGAAAAAAATACTAGAATATTTAAAACTAAAGTTTGAAGAAAAAATAAAATAATTAGCTAGATAATTAAAAGAGAAAATATTTTTCTCTTTTTTTGTTTTAAAAAAATCTTAATTTAGCTTTACAAATAGATTATAATTTATAAAATATATAAAATTTACAAATAATATTAAAAATTAAAAAATGACAGTAAAAACAAGATTTGCACCAAGTCCAACATGATATTTACATATTGGTAGTTTGAGAACAGTTTTATATAATTATCTATATGCAAAACAAAAAAAAGGACAATTTATGCTAAGAGTTGAGGATACTGATAGAACTAGATTAGTTGAAGATGCTATTCCTAATATGTTAAAAATATTAGAAAAATTTGGAATGACTCCAGATGAATGACCTAATTCCGATTTAGGGAACTGACCTTATGTTCAATCTGAAAGGCTTGATATTTATCAAAAATATATTAAGGAATTAATTGAAAAAGATGAAGCTTATTATTGTTTTTGTTCAAGTGAAAGATTAACTAAATTAAGAGAAGAACAACAAAGTTTATGAATTCCTACAAAATATGATCAAAATTGTAGGTTTATGACTAAAGAAGAAACTCAATTAAAGCTAGATGCTGGAGAAAAATTTACTGTTAGATTAAAAGTTCCAAAAGACATTAATGTAGAATTTAGAGATGAGGTAAAATGAAAAATCTCAATTCCTTCTAAAGATGTAGATGATCAAGTTTTATTAAAAACAGATGGTTTTCCAACTTATCATTTTGCTGTTGTAGTTGACGATTATTTAATGAAAGTTACAGATATTATAAGAGGAGATGAATGGATTCCTTCAACTCCAAAACATGTATTAATTTATAGAGCTTTTGGTTGGGAAATTCCAAAAATTAGCCATATTCCACCTTTAATTTGAGCAAATAAAAAGAAATTATCAAAAAGAGATTGAGATGTTGCTGTTGAAGATTATTTAAAAAAAGGTTATTTAATAGAAGCAATTATTAATTACTTAGCTTTATTAGGTTGGAATCCAAAAACTACTGAAGAATTTTTCACAATGGATGAATTAATAGAAAGATTTGATTTATCAGCTGTTCATAAGGCTGGAGCTTTCTTTGATGTTGAAAGATTAGATTTTTTCAATGCTCATTATTTAAAAAATACTGATATCTCAGAATTATATAAAAAATATAAAAGATATTTGTTGGAGTATGATAAAGAATTTTTAGAAACTATTTCACAATTTGATGATGATTATAATATGAAAATATTATCAGAATTAAATACAAGAATTAAAAAATTTGATGAATTAAAAGAATTAACTACTTATTTTTATGGAGAAGTTAAATCACCAGAAGATGATTTAATTTTAAATCCTAAAATGAAATTAGAAACTTCTGATGATGTATATAAAGCATTAAATATAACTTTAGATATTCTTAAAAATAAAGATTGAGAATTTGAAAATACAGATGAAATGAAACCCATTTTTATAGAAAAAATTAAAGAAGCAGAAATGAAAAATTGACAAGTTCTTTGGCCTACAAGATGTGCTTTATCTTGAGAAAAATTTTCTCCTTGAGCATTTGAAATGATTTATATTTTAGGTAGGGAAGAGAGTATAAAAAGAATAGAAAAATACTTAAATAGATAATTTGTCAATAGAAAAAATTTGTAAAACTAGTTGTATTGGAGTATACTAATATTAGTTTAGATTTTAAAAAAATAATTATGAATTTTCACTCTTTAAAAATTATGGTTGATAATTTAGTAAATACATTTAAATGTCCTGATTGTTCTTCAACTGTTTCTGAACAATCAGTTGAAATAATGTGAACTGCAGGTCAAAATATAAATATAGATATTGAATGTCCAAAATGTCAAAAACATTCTATGATTAGAGCTCAAATGCTTGCATTAGAATTACCAATTAAAGATATTCAAATAAAAGAAGAAGAAATTAATTCAAAAAAAATTGAAGAACTTCAAAAAAAATTAGAAGAAATTGAAAAATTTAAAGGTCATGTTGAAGATATGAAATCAAATAAAAAGAATGATATTTTAATTAAGGATTCTGAAATAATTGAACTAAATAAAAATCTTAAATCAAATAATATTTCTATGTCAGAACTTTTTTGAGAATAATATACTATTAATAAAATAATATGAAAAAAATATTTTGGCTAATAATTTTAGTTGTAACTGGATATATAATTTCAATTTTTTTAGCACCAGCTTTTGCAGATAAGATTGCTAACTTATTATGAATACAGTCTTTTAATGAACAAATTAGATGAAGTTCATGAAAAATAAATGAGATTGCAACTGATATACCAACTGCATGAGAGCTTCAAGAAAGTTATAATAATACAATACAAACTGTTAAGGATTGAATTGATAAAACAAAAAATACAATTGATGAGGTTAGATCAACATTATCTTGAGCTGAAGATACATATAATAAAGCAAAAGATATTTATGATGATACATTAGAAACTGTTGATAAAATAAAAGAAACATTAGATGATGTAGATGCTATGAGTGATAAAATAACATCAGCTGTTAATACAGATATTGTAAAATAAAAAAAATAGTAAATTATTAAATAATTACTATTTTTTTTCTACTTTCTTTTTTGTAGATTTTTTTGTTTTAACCTTTTTTTCTTTTGTATTTTCTTTTTTTTCATTCTTTTTACTAGAAACAATTTTCTTTTTTATATCTATTTTTTTATTTTTACTTATAATTTTTTTCTTAATTCATTTTTTATTTTCTTCTTTTTCATCTTGGATAGTATTGCAATAAGGACATATTTTTAATTTTCTTTTTATTCTTTTTTTACAATCTTTATTAATACATTTTTTCTTTCTTAGTATTCAAATTATCCATAATAATATAAATAGAAATATTAAAATAATAGCTACAGAAAATATTAAATAATAATTATATCAAATATATTTTCTAGTATAAGTTACTTCAAATTCTTTAGCAGAGGGGAATGATACTTCTTTTCATTCCTCATCTAAATATGAAATATCAAATTTTGCTGTAATTTTTTTTGTTTGTTCATCATAACAAATTCTTTCCCAAGGAAATAATCTGAATTCTTTTTTTAACTCATTGTCAGAATAGTAATCTCAAGGATTTTTATAATCTATTTTTAATTCTCAATTTTCATCTCTATATTTATAAGGAAAACCTTTCCATTCAGGAGTAAAAATTCTTTTTGTTCAAGGTAAAATATTTCACTGATTATCATTAATAGGAAGATAATCTACAATTTCCTCTCCAATAATTGCTCATTTATTATTAACTTTTACTTTTTTTCAAATTTGTTTTATTTGATTTCAATCTTCATCAAATAATTTTATTTCTCAAGTTGTTTTTATATGAGTATTTCATTTATTATCTATTGGGATTTTAAATGAAATATTGAAATCATTAGAAATTGTTTTATCAGAGGAATTATTTTCTTTTTTATTTTTATCTTTTTTAGTTAATTCTTCTTCTCATTTTACAATTTTTATAATATCATCAGGCTCATCAAAACATTTTCAATCATATCTACTACTAGTAAAATCAAGTAAACAATTATCTTTTTTTGTTATATTATTTCATTTTCAAATCTTTCAAATATTATAATTGTTTTTTGAAATCTTACTATATCATCATTTACTATTTAAATTATTGTTTTCTATAATAATATTTGAATTATCAATAATTACATCTGTTTTTATTTCTCAATTTACTTTTAATAAAATTATTATTCAATAATCTACATTAATTCAAACAGAAGTTCAATCTGAATCACTTGATTCAGAGTTGTTATTTTTAAAAAATACAGCTCAATAATGTCATCCAGGAGTTGCATTTTCAGGAACTTTTATTGTAAATTCAATTTCTTTTTTTGATTTAGCAGGAATTGTAAATCAACTAGAGCTTAAAGTTATCCAGCTTGATAATTGTTGATCTGGATGAACTAATTCACTATATCTTACAAATTGAGGCCTTCAATCAGTTCATCAAGCAACAAAATCAGATTTTCAAGTTGTAATTTTTATATCTTTATCACCATAATTGTGTAAAATTGCTGTTTTTGTAATAATTGCTCATGTATCTGAAATTAATTCATATTTTATTGGAGAAACAGTTAAATTAATTGCAGCAAAACCATAATTCAAACTAAAAGCAATTAATATTAATAATATTTTTATAAAAAATTTCATAAATTTTGATTTAAAAAAATAATTTACTAATATTATAGTAAATTATTTTTAAAAGCAATATTATATTAGAAGTTACCTACTACTGTAAAAGTAATATCATCTTCATAATCTCCAGCTGGAGTTTGAGCATCAGCTGTAGCTGCTACTGTAAAAGTAATATCATCAGCATTTTCTGTTTTTTCAGGTTTATTTGTATGATAGATTTGATGTTCAGTAGTATTTTCATTTACTTCTAAAGCAGCTAAATCACCATCTGATACAAATCCTGAAACATCTGAATCCTCTGTATGTGTAGAAGAAAATTTATATGATTCTGCAATTCCATCATCAGTTAAATTATTAATTTGAACATTATTATCAGTTGTATTAGTTAAACCTCCACTTCCAGATCTAGCTGTAATTTGTACACCAGATACTGCATTAGTACCAACTTCTAAATTAACAGTTCCTGAACTTTCAGTTCCTGGAGTTAATGTTCATAGTGCAATTTCATCAGCAGAAATTGACATATTTAAAGTAGGAGCAACTGTGGCAGTTACTTTAATTCATGAAACAACTCAAGTAGCAGTTCCTGGTAAATTATCATCCCATATAATATCTTGATTTAATGATGAATTTCCTGTTACAGTAGCATCACCAATTTTAGTAGCAGCATATACACCACTTAATGTAGTTGCTGAAATTGCTGTAATTGCTGTAATAGCAATAGCTTTTTTTATTTTTGTTTTAAACATCTTTTTTAAGATTATTTATATAAAATATAAGTAATTATTAACTTATAAATATATCTTAACATATATATAATTCTTTTGTCAAAAAAAAGTATGTTTTTTATTAGTAAAAGACATACTTTTTAAAAGTTAAATATAATTAATAAGCTAATTCTATTAAAAAATCAATTTTTCAAGAATAATCTCAAGCCATTTGTTGTGCAGAAATTATTGCTCAAATTTTTAAATTATAAGTATAAGTATTTAATTCTCAATCAGTATTTAAAGTTCAAGAATCATTTAAAATAATATCATCATTATAATCACTTAAGTTTCAATCATTATTTTTATCATATCACATTCAAATTGTTCAATCATAATAAGGAATTACTTCTCAAGAATTTAATTGTAAATTTTCATTCTTTTTTAATTTTACATTAAATCAAGCTCAAATTGTTTTTACTGTAATAGTAATAGTATCTCAGAATGTGTTACTATCATTATTTAATTCTCATATATTTATTGATCAAGTTGAGATAATAAGTTCAGGGGCATCAATATAAAAAGTTGTTATATAATTTATACTTGTATTTCAAACATTATCTGAAATATTAAAAGTAGTTCTATACTTTCAAAAAGATAAATTAGAAACTGAATATACTGCTTGTGTTGAATTTATACTATCTTGAGATATACTAGTTTGATTAATCCAAGAACTTCAATCCCATTTTTCTAAAATAATTGATGCAGAACTAGTATCTACTCATGTTCATCAATCATTATCAGAATAATTATATTCTATGGAATGATTTCACCCAGGAAGGATTTGATCATTTATAATATTACTAGATCATATAGTAGGAGCTATAGAATCTAAATCCCATCTTTCTATTAAATAATCATTTAAGTCAGAAATTTCTGTATCTGTTAGAGCATGATTCCAAGAAATGTATTCTCAAATATTTCATTTAAAATAAAATCATTTTCATGGAGTTGTTCAATCATATTTTACTCCATCTTTATTGTATCATAGATTAATATCTCAACTATGTTTATTTTGAATATCAACATGATCTAAGATTCATGCTAAATTTCAGTTAATATATGCTTTTATTATATTTGTAGAATCATCTCAGCTTGTTGAATTTTGAGTAATTAATATGTTATAAATAGTATTTGTTGATATTGTTCATAAATCTACAAATTTATATTGATGTCAATCATCCCATTCTTGATTATTCCAAGCTCATATATATAAATGTCAGTTTTCTATTTGTATTCCATATCATCTCCGTCAACCTCATTGTTCATATAAGTTTTGAAAGGAACTAATATCATCAGAAGTTTTTAATACCATAGAAAATGATTTTTCTGAATATGTATCAGCTGTATTGATATCAGTTTGATTTGCTATATCATACCAATCATTAGTTCAATCAAAATAAATTGAAGGATGAGAATTTATAGTATTAGTTTGATATGTAGCTTGATTGTCAGTAGTCGCTTGAGTAGCATTATATCATTTATTTATATCAGTCCAAGTTGCTATCTGTGTATTGTTGGCTGGCTCATTTGAATCAGTAAAATCTCAATCAACATTTTGAGCATCAAAATGAAATATTTTTCATGGTGCTGAATTAAGTCACCATTTTGTAGTTAAATAATCATCTAATCAACTTATTTCAGAATCAGTTAAAGCATGATTATAACTAGAAATTTCTCAAATTTTTCAGAAAAATGGATTTAATTCATATCATGTAATTTCAGAATTATCTGATAGTTTCAATGTATCATTTTTAGTAGAACCTAAAGCAAGTGTTCATCAATTATCATAAATTGTACAACCAAATGAAGTATCAAAAGTACAAGCTCAATGAGTTGTTTGAAGAGAAATATTATTTAAAGTATTTATTAAATTTCAATCTAAATATCATTTTATTGAATCATTAACTTGATCGTAAACAAAGAAAATTGTATATATTGTATCTGGATCAATTATTCATAAATCAATAGTTTTAAATTGATCAGGACTAGACCAATCTATCGTGTTATATGCTCAAGCATATATATGATTATTTTCAATTTGAAAAGCAAACCCTTTTTCTTTTGTACCTTCATCATATATTGTTTGGAAAGTATTAATATCAGTTCATGTTTTAATAATCATTGCATATGATTTTTCTGGAAATTCTGTATTATTTGAAATTTCTAAATTATCAGCTAGATTTAATAAATCATTATTTCAATCAAAACTTAATGATGGGTAGGAGTTTATAGAATTAATATTATAAACAGGTTGTTTATTAGAATCTGATTGAGAACCAGTATTAGAATTAAATTTATCAACTAAATTTCATATATTAGATCAATCAGCTGGTTCATTTGTGTTGTCTCAATCAGCATCTGTATCTTGTGCATCTAGAAAAAATACTTGATTTGAAATATCATTTGGAGAAAGAGCATATACCATAAAAGTTTCTAGATTTATGTAAAAACCTAGAATAAATATTAAAACATAAGATGTAATTTTTCTTAAATTCAATTTATTATATTAATATTATACTATTATTATTAATAATATTTTATCATATATACATTATAGAAGGCAAATTTTTACAACTATTAACTATTGACATTATTAAAAAAATATTTTTTAGTATTTACTATTCAAAAAAACATTTGAATTTTTATTAATATGCTATATTATTATGTTATATATATTTTAATAATTATTTTTTATGAAAAAAATATTAATTACATTTTTAATATTTGCTTTTAGTATAAATACAACAAATGCTTGGCTTTGATTAATAGCTCAAAGTTGAGATATTTTAAGCTCATCAAAATGGAATGAACTTGTAGCTGATAAACTTTCTAGAATTAATTTAAAATCATGAACATGAATAGTGTTAACTAATTCTTGAGATGATATATTTATTAATGCAACTTCTTCAGTTATTCCATATATTTCTACTACAGGGCAGATATTAGCTACAACTAGTACTCAGATTTCTTTTAATTTAGAATGAGTTAATTTTACTCCTAGTTCAACTATTATAATTCCAGGATTTGATTGAACAATTGATTCAATAAATGTTGTATCTCCATTAAAAATAGAAATAACTATAACTCCTTGATCTACAGAAGCTGAATATGATTTGGTTATTTCTAATTGATGAGTTCTAAATACTGAATGGACTTGAAATTGAGTAGGACTTTTATCTGTTACAGATCCAGTACTTGGAACTTGAGTTGCTTGAACATATTTGGAAGATTTTGAGGCTTGAATGTGATCATGGGTAAGTAGTTGATTGACATGAGATTGGACAAGAGATAGTGATTGAACTCCTTCTAGCAATACTTGACCAGATGATTGAGCTTGAGCTTCAACATGGTATATATATACTGAAGTTAGTAATTGAGATGATGCAAATGAATTTGGGATAGAAACAGATGATTTTAGACATGCTACTACTGTTTCTCTTGATTATCATATGTATTGATCTGATATGTGAACTGTTTATATTCAGACTTTATATGATTGAAATTGGACAACTGTTTGGTCTATTTCATGAGAACAACAAACTGCAGAAACAGATGCTTATATTAATACTTGAGATATTGATTTAACAGCTTATAAAGTTGAAAAAATAAGAATTTTAATGAATTGAGCAAGTTGATATAGGTGAGATGCAGCTGTTGATAATATATCAATTACTAGTGATTAAAAAAAATATTTCCAAATTTGGAAATATTTTTTATTTTTTTAATTCTAATTTTTTAACTAACTCATTAAAAACTCATTCTACACAATTATCAGCATTGATTTCTATTAAATTTCAATTTTTTCTATATTCTTCAATAACTGGCATTGTTTTTTCTATGTATAAATCAATTCTTTTTAATATAGCTTCTTCATTATCATCAGCTCTTTTTTCCAATTTATCTCAAGTTTGAGGATCAAATTTAGTTCCAGCAGGAAATGTTTCAGAAGTTTTTGGATTATACATTCTTCAAAGAAGTCTTGCTTTTGATTTTTCTACAGATAATTCAAATAAAACAACTTTATAATCTCATAATACTTTATCTGCACTTTTTTTATTTCATTCATTTCTAACAAATCAATCAAAAATTGAGTTTTTTCAATGGCTTTTATTTTTTATAATATCAGTCATAATATCCTCAACAACTGAAGGACTTATTTGATCTCAACTTTCTATAGTTTTTTTAACTAATTTTCATAAATCAGAATCTTCTTTTGCTATTTCTCTTAAAGCAGTTCAAGATTCAAATAATTTAAAATCATATTTTTCTTCTAATAATCTTGCTTGAGTTCATTTACCAGAACCTTGAATTCCTATGAATACATATTTTTGCATATTTTTTCTATTATATTTTAAAACAGCCTAATTATATTAAAAAATCTAAAAAAACAAATTTACTTATAAAAAAAAATAATTATACTATAAATGACAACAGCAGGTATCTACTTCTTTTATAAATAGGGAAGAGGAAAGTCTGGACATCATGAGAATAGCATAAAGGATAACAACCTTGGATTGTAGATAAAAAATAAACTATAATTACAGATAGTGCCACAGAGACAATACTAGCCAATTTATTGGTGAAAGGTGAAAAGTCATTTGGTGTATTTAATATTAATTTTAAGACTTGTTCTTAAGTAAGTATTAAATGCTACAGATGAAGTCTTACTGCAAAGTAAGAATTTGGTAAACCTTATGTGATGCAATGGGAATGGTTCTTTATAGAGATTATTATTCTCTACTGTTTCTATAAAGAATACTCAGCTTGAGGCTTAGAGTAATTTAAGTCCTAGATAGATTGATACCTAGTTACAAAATCCGGCTTATTACTGTTGTCACTTAAAAAAAATAAAAAATGTTAAAACAATACTTAAAGAAGATATCAAAAATTAAAGTTGAGTTAATAGAAACCAAATTAATAGATTGAAAAATCCTAAATTTGGTTATTTTTTGAACTACAATTCCAGAAGATTTAGTGAAATATAAAATAGTTTTTCTAAAAAATATGTTAGAAAAAACTAATAAATTAATTAAAATTATAGAAGAAATAAATAATGACTCAAAAATAAATAAAAATAACAAAAAAATAATTGAAAAAGAAATTTTTGTAAAACTAAAAAAAATTGAATTCCTAAAAAAAATTTATGATGTTGAGGCTAATAAATTAGATTCAAATTATAAAATACAAGAAGAGTTAGAAGATTATGATTATTATAATAAAATATTTTATTGATTTACTAAAGAAAATTTATCTGAAGAAATAGTTATTTTAGAAAATAAAGATTTAAATACTTTTATCTCAAAAGACAATTTAATAAAATTATTAGAATTTTCAAAAACTTTAATTCCTGAATTAAAATGGAATTTTTGAAGTTTTGCAGGACTATCTCATGATGACTGAATTTTAAATATTCCAGATGAGAAAAAATACCTTGGTGCCCCTTGAGGGTATAATATAAAAAGAGTTATTGCAATATTTTTTCATGAGATGACTCATTTTTTCAGATATCTAAATTGAAAAAATAATTTATGATTTCACTATATATTTTCTGATTATGATGATTTAGAAGAGGGAATTACAACTTATAATGAATATTATTATTGAAATAAAATTATAGATTATTGAAAATATAATGCCTATTATGATAAATGTTATCAGATTTTATTAAAAAATATTTCAGAAGAAGAAAAAAAAGAAGAAATATATCAAGTTTTAAAAAATAAATGATTTAATAAACAAAAAACTGATATACTTTATACAAGATTTTATAGATATACAAAAATTTGAAGTAATAAACTATTTTTAAAAGAATTGATTTATAATAATGCATATAAAAATGTATCAAAATTATTAGAAGAAAATCCAGAAACTAGAAAAAAAATAATGGTTTGAAATATTTGATTATATGAATTAGAAAATAATTTAATTAAAAACTCTAAAAATTTTGAAGAATTAGAATATTTTAATATAATGGTTGAGAAAATAAAAAATATAATTAAGTAAGATAATTGCATTTATTTTAAATTTATGATAAAATTAACTAAATTTAACCAATTTAGTTTTTTTATGAAAATATTTCCTAATGAATCTTATGAGCCTGAAAATTTTAGAATTTGAAATTCAGGAGTACTATATGATTTATCACATAACTGATTAAAAAATATAACAAAAAATGATTTAGTTGATTTATTAACTAATGGTATTTTTTGATTAGAAAAAAATAAAATTAAAAAACTTAATAATGAAGAATTAAAAGATATATTAAGAAAAAAACTACTTAAACTATATAAACCAGAAAATATAGAATTATTTTGATTAAAAGATCCTAGAAAGACTAATTTATCTAATGAAGAAAAAGAAAAGTATAAGCAAGAGAATTTCCCAAAACATATTTGAATATGATTACCACATTGAAGTTACAAATTACCAAAAATAACAAGAAGAGAAATTATTAATGAAATTAAAGAAAAGGTAAAAAATGAATTAAACCTAGAGGATTACTCAAAAGAAGTTAGAAATGAAGTGAAAAAAGAACTTGCTCAATTTTATAGAATTATGAAAAATTTTTCTGATTTTTGAACTACAGAAGTTGTTAAAAAATCAAAATTAATCCCAAATGATCAAATTTTTTCAGCTAAATATTCAAGATGAACAATTGATTCATGAAGATCACTAGATGAAAAACAAATGAAAAAAGATTTTTATTGAAATGATTTATTAAAATCTATAGAAGGTTCATATAAAATTTGAATATTAGAGCATGCTGTATTACATTTAAAAATAAATAATTTTATAGAAAATGCAATAAAAAAATATTGAGGTTCTATCTATATAGATAGACATGATACATGAGTTAATGATATTGATAAAAATTCTGAAAATGATAAATATAATGATTGAGGTTTTCCAATAATTTCTCTTTGAACATTAGATTGAGAATCTTGCAATCCTGAAATAGTTGAATATTATGCAGAAAGAATAGAATATCACCTTTGAGTTAAACCATTAATAAATTCACCTTATAAATGATGATATGTTACTCAAAAACATTGAAGAGATAGAAGAAATAAATTAAAAGAAGAATGAAAAAATCCATGAATTAATAATGTAATACAAATTGAAGTTTTAAAATCACTTTATTTAGATGAAGAAACTCAAATTATAGATAAAGATAAAGCTGAATGGATTTGAGTTTGACTTGCAAGAGCTGAAATAGATGTATGATTAAAATTTAATAAAAATTATTTTAAAAACTTAAAATAATACTTAAATACTAAGTATTATTTTCTTTTTTTAACACTCTTGTTCTAAAAAAATATACAAGAAAAGCAGTACTAAAGTTTTTTATAAAAAGTGTTGACAATGATTTTGTATTTTTGTTAAAAAGTAAATATTAGCCTTTATATAAAGAGAAATAGAGTAGTTGTTTACATTTTGTGAACAAGAAACTATGTCAATAGATAATATAGTTTTGACTATTATTCTATTTTGGCTAAATTATATATAAGCAAAAGAGAAAAAAATACCTCTTTAAAAATAAATAACTGATAAATAACTAATAAAAATGGAGAATATTTACAAATTAAAAAATATTATTACAAATCTTACTAAAGAAGTAAAAAAACAAGATTTCTTAGTTTATTTCAGAAAAATGTCTATATTAGAGATAGTTGATAATAAAATTATTTTTGGTGTAGAATCAGGATTTATGAAAAATAATCTTGAAGCTAAATTTATGAAGGAAATTTTACTTGCATCTCAGAAAGAAGATTCTGATATTGTTGCTGTAGAATTAGCAATTGATGATAATATTGATGTACCTTCTAATACTCAAGTAGTTGATTGTACTAAATATTATAAAGAAGCTACAAAAACTTCTAAATCTTCTAAAAAAGAAAATACATCTGCAGGACCTAATACAAAAAGAAGATCTGTTAATGAAAGATATACTCTTGATAAATTTGTAGTTTGACCTGATAGCCAATTAGCTCATTCAGCTTGTGAGGCAGTTACTAAGAATCCTGGTAAATCATATAATCCATTATATATTTATGGTGATGTTGGACTTGGTAAAACTCATCTACTTCAAGCTACTGGTAATAAAATTTTAGGAAAATTTAAGGGTAAAAAAGTTGTTTATACAACTGCTGATAAATTTATTACAGAATATGTTTCTGCTGTTAAAAAAAGAAGTGTTGAAAGATTAAGAGAAAAATATAGAGAAATAGATGTTTTAATTATTGATGATGTTCAATTTTTATCAAAAAAAGAACAAACTCAAAATGAATTATATAATATTTTTAATTTATTATATGAATCATCTAAACAAATTATTATTTCAGGTGATAGAGCTCCAAAAGAATTAACAGAATTAGAACCAAGATTAAGATCAAGATTTGAGTGGTGAATAACTGTTGATATAGGAAGACCAGATTTTGAAACAAGACTTGCTATTATCCAAGAAAAATCAAGAGAAAGAGAATTTTTAATTCCTCAAGATGTTGCTGAATTTATTGCAGCTAATGTTACTGAAAATGTTAGAGAATTAGAATGAGTTTTAAATCAACTTATTGCTGAATATGAGTTAACAGGCAATACTCCAACTTTAAATAGAGTTGCTTCTAAATTAAAACAATTAAGTTATACAAATGACTTACTCTGAGCTCCAAAACAAACAATAAATAAAATTCAAATTAAATCTTATGAAGATATAATTGATGCTGTTTCAAATCATTTCTGAATAGAAAAAGAAGGAATTTTATGACCAAATAGAAAAAAAGAATTTATGATTCCAAGGCAAGTTTCAATGTATTTATTAAAAACAAAAATGCATTATACTTATGAAAGAATTGGTAATATATTTGATGGAAGAAATCATGCTGCTGTACTTTATTCTTGCAATAAATTAGCAGGATTATTAAAAAAAGACCAAAAATTATTACATGAAGTAAATATTATTAAAGATTGAATTGGATTATAGAATGAAACTAAAAGATTTACATACTAATCTTGAAAAAGAAATAAATCTATTGAAATTTAGACCTAAAAAGGAAATTTCAGTAGATTCTTTTTGAGTTGATAAAAAAATAGTATTAGATATCTCAAAAAAGAAATTTGAAAAAACTATTAAATTTAAAAAAGATAGTAAACTAAAAATAAAAAAAATAAATAAGAAAAATAGATTTGATGCACTAAATTTTAGTAAAAGAAAATTAAATATAAATTTATTAGAAGAAGAAAATAAAATTAATATAAAAACTTTTACTGATAACAATAAAACTAAAAAAATATTTCCAACAAGTTTTTTAAACTCATTTAAAGATAATTACAACTTAATTTTTAGTAATTTTTTTAATAAAATTCCAAAAATCATTATTTATTTTTTAATATTTATATTAGTAGTTTTTATTGATAAATTAGCAGTTGAATATTTTACTAATTCTTGATATAAAAAATTAATCTTATTAAAAAATAATACTCAAAATATTAATAAAGCTGATTTAATAGAATCTTCTAATCTAGATTTTAAAATAGCTAATATTTTGTTTTTACCTTTTAAAATTCTTCCTTGAAATAAAATTAATAATGCTTCAAGTGCTATTTTATGAGGTGTACAAACTACAAATCTTTTACTTAATATATCTGATTTTATTGAAAAATCTAATAATTTTATAAAGAAAAAATGAGAGGAAAATATTGCTTATTCTCAACTTTTAGATAATTCAAAAGATATTTTTATATATTCTGAAAATGAGATTAATAATATTTTAGAAACTTACAATAAAATACAATTTTCAGATAATATTTTATTAAAAAATAAATTAGATTATTTTAAATCTGAATTAAAGAAAATTTGATTTTATATTCATACTGTAAATGATAATTTTGATACTTTTTTAGATATTTTATGACATAATAAAAGAAAAAAATATTTAATTGTTTTTCAAAACAATGATGAAATAAGGCCACAATGAGGTTTTATGTGAAGTATGTGAATTTTAGAAATATTCAGATGACAAATTAAATCTTTTGAAAAAAAAGATGTTTATGATTATGAATTCAAAATAAAAAAGGAACAATTTACAAAAGAAATTGCTCCAGAGTGAATTAATAAAATGACACCAAAACTAGGTTTAAGGGATTCAAATTATTATATAAATGATAGAGATTCATCTGAAAAAATTAAATTTTTTATTAAAAAAGCTTGATATGATATTGATTGAATTATCTATATTAATCAAAACACTTTATTTGAAATTCTTGATTTAATTTGAGAATATGATTCAAAAGTATTAAATACTAAAATAAATTCTTCAAATTTTTCAATAGTAATGAGTAGTTTAGTAGAATCTAAAAAATCACATATTTGAAGCCTATGAACTCCAAAACAAGTTTTATTTGATTTTATGGAAGAATTTAAAAAAGTACTAGAAGAAAAAAATATTAATAAATTAGATTTAATTAAAATTATATTTTCAGATATTAAAAATAGAGAAATCAAATTTTATAATTTTAATAAACAAGAAAGGGGACTATTAGAAGAATTAACAATTTATAATCCAATAAAATATTCAAAAAGTTTAGATTTTTCTTATCCAGTTTTTACAAGTATTTCTTGAAATAAGAGTGATAGATATATAAAAATAAATTATAAAAAAACAGTGAAAAAATGAGAAAATTGTTCATATAAAACTAATTTAGAAATAAATTTAGAACATACTTTTAATGATTTAGAGCTAGAAAAAAATAAAAAAATATTTAATAAATTTTGAATAAACAAAGATTTAGATAAATTATTATCTATTCAATGAAACTGAACAAATAAACAATATGTTAGAATTATTCTTCCAAAAAATGCTATAATTAAAAATAATAATATTATTTCTATAAAAAAATATTACAAAAGATGAAAAGTAATAGATTTCTATTTAAACACTCCTGTTTGAAAAAAATCAAATTTTCAAATAGAATATATAATTCCAAACATTCAATGTCAAACATACAATTATAAATTATATAAACAACCTTGAATTAGAGAGTATAATTTAGATCTGAATATATTCTGAGAAGAAAAAATATTTAAAAATTTAAAATCAGATTTATTTGTTAACTAAAATTAGAAAATTATTTTTTCTAATTTTTTTATTGATTTATTGGCTTTTAGAAGTAAACTAATAGTAATAATTTATTATTAAATAATAAAAAATGTATACTTTTTTACATAATTCTAGATGTTCTAAATCTAGAACTTGATTAAAAAATATGGAGAATTCTTGAAAAAGATATGAATTAAGAGAATATTTAAAAAATCCTCTTGATTATGAAGATTTATTTGAATTACAGATAAAGCTTTGATTAAAAGCCATTGATTTTACTAGAACAAAAGAAAAAGAATTTAGTGAAGCATGATTAACAAAAGATTCAAGTGATGAAAAAATTTTAAAAGCAATGGCTAAATTTCCAAAACTTATGGAGAGACCAATTGTTTTTAATGAAAAAAAAGCAGTAATAGGTAGACCTGAAGAAAATATAATTGATTTTGTAAAATAAAAATATGAGTAAAAGAACTATATTTATATGAGATGTTCATTGATGTTATGATGAGTTGAAATTATTAATTAAAAAACTTGAATTAACAGAAAATGATAGAGTTTTTTTTGTGTGAGATTATATAAATAAATGACCCAAATCATATAAAGTTCTTAAATATATTTACAAAAATAGAAAACAATTTTTTGGAGTTTTATGAAACCATGATTATAATTTCTTTAAATGGTTAGAATGAGATAATTTAACTTTTGAATGAGAGGATATCAAAAAAATTATACAAAAAATGGAAAAACATCCAAAAATATTAAAGTATTTCAAAAAGATGCCTTTGTATATTGAAGAAGAAGATTTTATTTTGATACATTGATGATTAAATCCTGATAAGGAATTAGAAGAACAAACTCCTTTAGAATTAACAACTACTAGAGAAATTAATTGAAAACCTTGGTATGAATTTTATAAGTGAAAAAAGAAAATAATATATGGTCATTGGGCATTACAATGAATACATATAAGAGAAAATACAATATGACTTGATTCTGGATGTTGCTATTGAAAATATCTTTCAGCATATATATTGGAAACTTGAGAATTAATACAACAAAAAGCATTAGAAGTTTATGTTGAAATATAAAAAATAAAATAAATAATGAATTTAAATCCAAAACAAGAAGAGGCTAAAAATAAAATTGATTGACCTCTTTTAATTATTGCATGAGCAGGGAGTTGAAAAACTGCAACTTTGACTGCTAGAGTTGAATATATGATTTCAGAAAAAAAGATTTCTCCTGAGAGTATTTTAATGGTAACTTTTACAAATAAGGCTGCTTGAGAAATGAAAGAAAGGGTTGCAAAAGTTTTAAATACAAATGCTCCTAGAAGTCTTTTTGCAAGTAGAAACTTTCCCAGTGTAGGAACTTTTCATAGTATTTGAATATTTATACTTAAAACTTTTTTAAGTCCAACTCATCCTAATCTGTGAGATTCTAATAATTATTATGAAGAAATTTGTGAACACTTAGCTTTGAGAAAAGATTTTGTAATTTATGATGAGGCTGATAAAATCTCTCTTTTAAGATGAATTATTAAAGAAGATTTACAACTAGATATAAAAGAATTTCCACCAAGACAAATTGCATTCTACATTAGTAATGCAAAAAATGCACTAGTTAATGCAAAACAATATGAAAAAGAAATTGATTCTCAAATAAAAGAAGTTGTTTGGAAGACCTATACAAAATATGAAGAAAGACTTAGACAAAATAATGCTATGGATTTTGATGATATTTTAATAAAAACTCTAAATATTTTAAAAATTCCAAAAGTTCTAGAGTATTATCAAAACAAATGGAAATATTTGATGATTGATGAGTACCAAGATACTAATGCAAGTCAATATGAAATTGTTAGACTTTTAGCTTTAAAATACAAGAATTTAGCAGTAGTGTGAGATGATTCTCAAAGTATTTACTCTTGGAGGTGAGCTGATATGAGAAATATTATAAATTTCAGAAAAGATTATCCAGATGCTTTAATTGTAAAATTAGAACAAAATTATAGATCAACTTCAAATATTATTAATGCCGCTAATTCAGTAATTAAAAACAATGCTAGTTGAATAAAAAAAGAACTTTGGACAGATAAGTGAGAATGAGAAAAAATTACTTATATAGAAGCTCCTGATGATAAATTAGAAGCAAAAATTATTTGTGATATTATTTCTGATAAATTTTTAAAAGAAAATTCTGCTTATATAGATAATTTGATTTTATATAGAACAAATGCTCAATCAAGAAAAATTGAAGAGGCATTAATGATAGCAAATATTCCTTATAGAGTTATTTGAGGACAAAAATTTTATGATAGAAAAGAAATTAAAGATTTATTATCATATTTAAAAGCAATTTTTAATCCAGATGATATAATTGCTGTTAAAAGAATTGTAAATACTCCAACAAGAAAAATTTGACCAAAATCAATAGAAACTTTGGATATGTATAGAGAAAATTTTTGATTAAATTATTTTCAAATAATGGAAAATGCTGAAGAAATTGAAGAATTAAAACCAGCTGCTAAAAAAGCAATAATTGCTTTTTATGAAATTTACAAAGATTTAATAAATGCTTCAAATAATTTAGTAGTTACTGATTTAATTAAATTAATTTTACAAAAAACTGGATATTTTGAATATTTAACAGAAGGTTTAAGTCAAGAAGAAAAAGATGCAAAACAAGATAATATTGATGAATTAATTAATGTTGCAAGTGAATATAATGGTATGGAGCCAAGAGAAAGTTTATCAACTTTTTTAGAAGAAGTAGCTTTAATTACAGATATGGATAAAAAAGATGAAAGAGCAGATTATGTAACTCTTATGACAATCCATACCTCAAAATGACTTGAGCAAAAAAGAGTATTTTTAACAGGTTTGGAAGAGTCTATTTTTCCAAGTTTTAGGTCAGTAAGTGATACTCAAGCTCTTGAAGAAGAAAGAAGACTTTTATATGTAGCTTTGACTAGAGCAAGGGAAGAATTAATTATTTCAAGAGCAAGTGAAAGGTTTAATTTCTGAGATTATGTTAGAAATCCAGTAAGTAGATTTTTTAAAGAAATTCCAAAAGAGTATATAGAAGAATATGAAATAAAATGAGACAAATCATTTTTTACTAAAAGTTTTACAAATAATACTGAATTATGAGTATGATTTTGAGAAAGAAATGTTTCAATTAAAAAACCAAAAACAAATAATAATGTTTCTGATTTTGCTAGATGAGATAAAGTCTCTCATCCAAAATTTGGAGGTTGATTAATTGTAAAATTAGAATGAGAACTAGCTGAAATAGCTTTTGCTTGAAAATGAATAAAGAAAATGAATATTAAAATTGCACCTGTAAGAAAAATATAAAAAAATAAAGTAAAAATTTTACTTTATTTTTTTATATTTTAGAAAATTCCATATTTCTTTCTTCTTCTAATATTTTCTTTTGTTTTAACATTCCTGAAAGAGAAGTAACTAGTCCTATAAAAATTCTTTTTTCATTTTCACTAAACTTTTCTTTTTTTCAAACAATTATATTTCATAAATGCTCAGTTGCAATTTTTATTTCTTTAGTTAAAATTCTATCTGTCTTATTTATTCAAATTTCATCAAGCTTATAATGTCATTTTTGCACTAATAAATCTTGCATTTTCATTGGTTTTCTAGAATTATATTTAAGGGTTAAATATTTTTCATCAATTGGGTTAACTTCTAAATAAAGAATATATTCTCAATTTAATATTGTTTTTATTTTTTCTAATATTTTGAAAATTTCTAAATAATTAATTTCTTCAATTTTATTAATGCTTTGATTAATTTCATATAGAGAAGCAATATATTTATTTGAAGAAAGAGTTCTTTTATTAGTAATATCTATTATTCAAACTAATATATTTTTTGCTAATTCAGGTTTTTTCTTCATAAATTCAAGAAAATCATTTTTAGCATCAATATATAATATTTTAGTAGTTTCTAAAGAAATAACTTTTACTTCTTTTGGTACAGAATTATTCAATGAACCTTCTCATAAAAAATCTCAAGTTTTAATAACAGCTAATTGTTTACTAGTTTCTTTTTCTTTAGTTGTATATTTTTCAATAGACAGTTTTCAAGAATCAATAAAGTATAAATTGTTATCAATTTCTCATTCATCAAAAAGAACCTCTCATCTTAATAGAGTTTTTTCTTTAAAATATTCAGATGATTTTAATTCTTTTAAATTAAATACCCCAAGGGCACTTGTTTTACTGCGCATAATTTATTTTTTAATCAATTAACATTCAAGCACTTTCCTTATCTCTTATAAATGACATAAGTGTTTCTTTTGAAATTATTTTTTTATTATATAGTGCAATTAAGTATTTATCCATTAGTACCATTCAATCTTTTTGTCATATTTCTAAAACAGAATATAATTGATGTGTTTTACCAGATATAATTAGATTTTTAGCTGCATCATTTGCAATAAGCATTTCTCTTGCAGCAATTCTTCAATCCTTGTCATTTCTTGGTATAAGTCTTTGAGACATAATTCAAATTAAACTCATAGCAAGTTGCATTCTTATTTGTTTTTGTTGAGCAGTAGGAAATATATCCACTATTCTATCAACAGTTTGAACAGAGTCATTTGTATGAAGTGTTGATAATACAAGATGACCAGTTTCTGCTAAAGTAAGAGCTGCTTTAATTGTCTCAGGATCTCTCATTTCTCAAACCATAATTACATCTGGATCTTCTCTTAAACTTGCCCTCATTGCTTGTGAAAATCATTTTGTATCATTTCAAATTTCTCTTTGATTAATTAATGATAAATCAGATTTAAAACTAAATTCAACTGGATCTTCAATAGTAATTATATGCTTTTTTTGAGTGTGATTAATATAATCAATCATAGCAGCTAAATTAGTTGATTTTCAACTACCAGTAGGACCAGTTACTAATATTAATCATTTTGATTTACCACACATTTCTTTTACTTTTTCTCATAATCAAAGGCTTTCTATACTTGGAATTACACTTGGAATAATTCTTAAAGCTATTGAATATCCATTATTGTCTTTATAACAATTTACTCTATATCTGTCTCAATTTTCATACAAATATGATGTATCATATTCCATCATAGCATCAAACTTAATCATATTTTTTTCACCAACAATATCAGTAATCATTTCTCTAACTAATTCTTTAGTTAAAATAGGTGATTCACTATATCATCAATCAAACTCAATTTTTTCAAGTTTTTCTATTTCTCAATTATGGTTTCTATAAATAGGAAGATGTCCAGAATTTATATGAATATCTGGATATTTATTATCACTACTAAACTTTAAAATAGCCAAGAATAATTCTTTAGTTGTCATACTTTTTATATTATAATTATTAATTAATTTCATTTTAACATATTAAAAAAGAAAAAGCAAGAAAATCTATTGACTTTCTATTAATATTATTTAATATAATTATATTAATAATTAATTTTATAAAATATGTCAGCAGAATTATATATTTAAAGTGTTGTTGAAAATCAATGATGATTAAATATTTATTTAATGAAAAATATTAAAAAACAATGATATAAATGTGAAAAAGAGTGATTAAATTCTTTTTTTCAAATTAGAGATATTATTGATTGAGCTTATAAATGAAATATAGAGTTAAATAGGGAATGTAATAATTGTGAAAATTATGAAAATTGTTTAGCTGAAGAAAGAAATTATTTTGAAGAATATGTTTCTAAAGTTTTAAAAGAAGAGAATATTTTGATGTTATCAAAATATATAAAAGAAGATTATTTAACTGATTTTTACAATAAAATTGTAGATAATAATACACTAGATCCAATGGATAAACAAATTCATTATAATATAATAGAATGAATTAAACATATTATATTATGATGAACACTTGACTGATTTTTTAAAAATTCAAATTCTTCTCAACAAAATGAAGAAATTATTAAGAAATGAATAATAAGGTTTTTAAAAAAGAAATATCTAAAATAAAATTGACAAATAATGAAAAAATATTATATATAGTGGAAAAATAATAATTTATAAATATAAAAATATGAGATTGGGAGAGTGATGAACTATAACATATGAAGAAATTGTATGAGATATTCCAAAAAGAGAATACTATTGCCAAGCAGTTAAATGATATAATTGTGAAGAGTTATGATGCTGAGCTAGTGTTACTTCATTTTTATGAAAAATAAATGTAGTATTATCTGAATCATGTGAAGTATGTGATAGAAAAAAAGAATGTGAAGTTGATATTATAGATAATTTTAAATTAAATAATAAAAAAGCATAGAAAAATAATTTTCTATGCTTTTTTTACTCTTCTTTTATCTTTTGATTTATCTTTTCAAAATTTATTCTTAATTTTTCTGGCTTGTCTTTCTCATAATTTATCTTCTAAAACTAAATCAACTTGAGCTTCTTCATCAAAAAGACTCATATCAAAATCTAGTCATTTTTCTAGTTTGTATTTACAATCTGCATAAGTTCAAGTTGAAATACTTAATTCTCAGCTTTCTATAAACCAAATATGAGTTGCTAGTTTATTTACAAAATATCTATCATGTGAAATAAATAAAATTGTTCATTTGAATTTTGAAAGGGAAGACTCAAGTTGCTCTTTTGTATCATAATCTAGATGATTTGTTGGTTCATCCATAATTAATAAATTACATTCTTTTTGTCATAAAATAGAAAAAAGTAATTTTGATTTTTGACCTCATGATAAATCTCAAACTTTTTTATCAATATCTCATTTTTCAAATAAATAATGACTTAAATATCAAATTAAATGTTGTTCACTTGAATATAATCCGTGTTTTATATAATTATCCCTAATACTTAAATCATGGTGTAATCATTCATGTAATTGAGAATAATAAACAATATTTAAGGATTTTCATCTAGTTAAAAATCAATCTAATAAATCAATTTCTCTCATTATTGTTTTTAAAAGTGTTGATTTACCAACTCAGTTTTCTCAAACTATTCAAACTCTTTGATTTTGGTATAAAATTGCTTCTTGAATGAAAAATAGTGGTTCTTTTCTACCAATAAATGCTTCTCTAAAATTAATAACCTTATTTCATGATTCTCAAGAGTATTCAAAGAAAAATTTAGGTTTTCTTGGAATATAGGGTTTGTCAATTTTTTCCATTTTTTCAATCATTTTTTCTCTTGATTTTGCCCAACCAGCTCTTGAACCAGCCCTAAATCTATTTATTAGATTTTTTTGTTTATCCAAATATTCCTCTTGTCTTTGGTATTCTGTAATTTTTTTCTTTTCTACCTTTTCTCTTTGTTCAACATAACCTGTATAATTTTGATGATAATAAGTTATTCACCTTCAAGGTTGAACTTCATAGGTTTTTTTGCAAGTTTTATCAAGAAATTCTCTATCATGAGAAATTATAACATAACCTCATGTCCATTTATTTTGTAAATAAGATTCCAGCCATTCTACAGAACCCATATCTATGAAATTAGTTGGCTCATCTAAGAATAAAATATCAGGTGACTCCAATAAAATTTTACATAATGCTACTTTTGTTCTTTCTCATCAACTAACTTCAACTAACTTTTTGTCTAGTAAATTTAATATTCACATTCAATTTAATACTTGATGTATTTTATTTTCATAATCATTTCAACCAATAATATTTAATTGTTCTAATAAAACAGTATAATCATTAATTAAATCCATATTCTCAGGTTCATCTCACATTTTTTCTTCAATATTTTTTATCTCTTTTTCTTTTTTTATTATATCTAAAAAACCTTCTTTTAATTCTTGTTTTACAGTTTTTTCTTCATTATCAGAATATATTTGAGTTAAATATCAAATACTTAAATTTCAAACATTTTCTATAAAACCATCAAAATTAGTAATTTCTCAAATAATAGTTTTCATCAAAGTTGTTTTACCACTCCCATTATTTCCAACAATACAGATTCTATCATTTTCATTAATTACAAAATCTACATTTTTTAAAATAATATCTTCATCAAATTCCAGTTTATTTATTTTTATCTTTATATGTCTCACAAATATTTTTTATTATTTAATTTACTATTATTTTAATTAAAAAACTCTATTTAGCAAAATTTAATAAAAATATTTGCATATTATAAAATTTTAATATATTATTGTCTTATAATAAAAATATAAAGAAATATGACATTTATTAAAATACATAAATATCCATATGATATTGAATCAGAATCAACTGAGGAAATATCACAAAAAGAAAAGGATTTAAAGTTTTCTGGAATATTAAATGAAATTAGTTGATTTGAAAATAAAAAAGTTGATGAAATATTAAATTCTAAAATCATAAAAATAAAAGAATTAAATATTTGATGAAGATTTTTTAGAGAACTTTTTTATTATAATAAAAAAGTCATAATAAATTCTAATTGAGAAAAAATAATTTCTGACTATGATTATTGAGAAAATGATTATAATGAATATATGAGTAAATATTATTATATAGATTGAAAATATTACTATACTTGACCTAAGAGAACAAATGATGAAAATTTTATTCAAATATATGATTTAAAAAATTGAAAATGAGAAGAAAATTCTTTACATGTGTTATTTGATAGATGACTTAATAAAATAATATATAAATGAGATGAATGAGATTATATAAGTAAAAAAGTGTGAAAGGTAATTACAATCCATAGTACAAATTGAGAAACTAAAGAACTTAATATTTGGAATTGAGAATTAAAAAAACTATAAAATATTTTTATAGTTTTTTTAATTTTATAATTTCTTTTCTTTTATTTCTTTTATAATCCTATTTTTAAAATCTTCTAATTTTTCATTAGTTTGCTCTTTAGTTTTATAATTTCTAACAGCTACAGTTTCATTATTTTGTTCTTCTTCTCAGATTACTAAAATATAATTATTATGCATTTTTTCAGCCATTCTAACTTTTTTATTAAGTCAGTCAGTAGAAAAGTCTCAATTAACTCTAATTCAAGATTCTCTTAATTCTGCCATAACTTTTTTAGCATAATCATCAAACATTGGTAAAACAGGAAGTACAATTACTTGTCTTGGAGCTAACCAAAGAGGGAAAACTCAAGCAAAATGTTCTATTAAAACTCACATTCATCTTTCCAAACTTCAAGAAATTGCTCTATGAATTACAACTGGTCTCTCTTGTTCATTATTTTCATTTGTAAAACTTAATTCAAATCTTTCTGGAAGGTTAAAATCACATTGAATTGTAGCTAATTGCCATTCTCTACCAATTGCATCTTTGAACATAAAATCAAGTTTTGGTCCATAAAATGCAGCTTCTCATTCAATTCTTTTATATGGAAGATTATTTTCTTTTGAAGCATCTTCAAGTGCTTGCTCTGCCTTTTTCCAATTTTCTTCTGTACCTAAATATTTTTCCTTATCTTCTCATCTAACTGATAAACTTACCCAGTAATCTGTAGTCATTCACATTGTATCATAAAATTCTTTTATAATATCTGTAATAACTTTTACCTCATCTTTTATTTGTGATATTCTACAAAATAAATGACCATCGTCTTGTGTAATTGCTCTTACTCTTGTTAAACCTGATAATTGACCAGATTTTTCATCCCTATAAACAGTAGCTGGTTCAAAATATCTAACTGGCATATCTCTATAAGAAAATTGATTATCTGCAAAAATTTGCATATGATGAGGACAATTCATTGGTTTTAAAAAAAATTTTTCCTTTGAAGTTCCACCAAAAACAGAAAACATATCTTCTAAATAATGCCCAGCATGACCAGAAGTTTCATATAAACTTTCTTTAGCTAAATGTGGAGTCCAAACTCTTTCATAACCAACTTTTGAATGTAGTTTCCATAAATAATTTTCAAGTTCTTGTCTTATAATCATTCAAGCAGGTTGCATAAGGGGAAGACCTGGACCAATTAAATCAGAAATTGTAAATAATTTTAACTTTTGTCATAAAATTCTATGATCTCTCTTTTTAGCTTCTTCTAAAAAATGTAGGTGTTTATCAAGTTCATCTTTATTTTCAAAAGCATAAGCATAAATTCTTGTTAATTGTTGATTTTCTGCATTACCTAACCAGTAAGCACCTGCTATTCTAGCTAATTTAAAAGAATTAGCATCAAGTTCTCTACTGTTTTCTACATGAGGACCTGTACACATATCAATAAATTTTAGATTTTTTATTTGATCTCAATCTAATTCATTAAATTCTACAAAATCATTTTCTACTAAAAATTCTTGAATTTCAGAATAATAGTCAGAACTTTTTCATTTTGATATATTATAATAAAAAGTAATTTTATCAGATAGTTTTTCAGTATTTTTAAAATCTCAGCTTTCAATTTTATCAACTAATTGATTTTTAAATCATTCTCACATTTTATCTAAAATCTTTCTAGCTTCATCAAAGCTAACTTCAAACTTATTAAAATTTTGCCCTTGAGAAATAATTTTTTTCATTGTATTTTGAATTTTTTTCAAATCTTTTTCAACTAAAACTGATTCTCCAAAATCAAAATCATAATAAAAACCATCTTCTGTATCAGGTCCTGTTGCTATTTTTACATCAGAAAAATTTTGTTTTACAGCTTGAGCCATAATATGTGACAATGAATGTCTTTTTGTAGATAATTCCATAATAATCTTTATTTATAAATTAATAAATTTTAAACATAAAAAAACTTCTATTTTATATATAATAGAAGTTTTTGAGCAATAAAAGTTTTTTAGCACAAAAATCAACTATTTAATAATAGAAGCTATAATTGTAATGGTAACAAGTTGTGCTAGGAACATTTTGCCTTATTTAAGATTTAATTAAAACTATTATATTAATTAACTATTATTTGTCAAAAAAATATTTATATGTTAATATAGATTTAATATTTGTAATTAAAATTTAATGATAAAAAAAGTTATTTATAAAAGTAGGGAAGAAGAGATAATAATAAATGAATTATCATTATCTTCTTTTATTAATAAAGAACAATTATTAGATATAAAAAAATATTACAATGAAGAGGTACCATATCATAATTTCTTACATGTATTATTAGTAGCTAGTAATACATTAGAGTTATTATCTTCAAAAGATTTTGATATAATTGAAATCAAATCCTTATTTATTGCAGCTCTTTTTCATGATGCATGACATACTTGAATGGCTGAAGATTTAGATGAATTTAGATCATTAGATATTGCATTAGAAGCTATTGAAAATTTTGAAAAAAAATATCAATATGATTGAATTAATCATTCTATAATAAGAAAGGCAATTATATGAACTGTATTTAAAAATAGATGAAAAAATACTAATAAATATGCAATTATAATGGCTGATTTAGATATTAGTACGCTGTGATTAAATTTTTTAAAATTCATTTATTATTCTGATTTTGGGATGGCTTTAGAAATAGGGAATACATCAAATTGAAAAATAGATATTAATTGATGGTTTAAAAATATATGATATTTTAAATTTCTTATGTGAGTCAATAAAAAAATTTATATTAATAAAAATATTAGAGAGAAATTATTACAAAAATCTCTAGAAAATATTACAAAATATATAGATATTTCAAAAAATTGATTTAAATTAGAAAACTGAAAAAATATTGAAAAATTATTTAATTATTGGAAAAACAATAATATTACTTATAAAGAATTTAAAACAGAATATGATAAAAATTAAAAAAATAAAAAAATATTTATATGATAAAAATCAAATAATAAGTTACTTCTTATTTCTATTTTTATTCTTTTTTGATTTAAGTTTTATAATCTTAAATACAAATACAAGCTTTAAGTATATATTTTTTTTATTATGAAATTGTATTATTATTATATTTTTTTGTATATTAAATAAGATATATAAGAATGAAAATAAAAAAAGAGAAATTGAAATAAATAAATTACTCAAAATTAATACCATTATAAATGATAATCAAAATAATATATATAAACTTTTTAAAAGAACATGTATTCAAAAAAATATAATACAAAATGATTATAATAAAATTGAAAAAAATTTTAAAAAATTTATACCAGAAGAATTTATTAAAAATATTTCAAAATGAATAAAAGAAGATATAAATATAGGTTTATCTTTAGAAAAAAAGATACATATTATGTTTATTGATATTTCAGGTTTTACTGAAATATCAGAATCTCTTAGTTCTGAAAAATCATTACTTTTGCTTAATATATATTTTGATTGAATTGTTGAAATTTCTAAAAATAATTGATGATATGTTGATAAATTCTTATGAGATTGAATAATGCTTGTTTTTGATAATAAAGAAAGTGACTATATTTTAAAAACAGCAATTGAGATTAAAGATCTTGTTGATAAAATTAATATAGCTAATTTTAAACATAAAATTAATATATGAATATGAATAAATTCTTGAAAAGCAACTCTTTGAACAATATGATCAAAAAATAGAATGGATATAACAATAATATGAGATAATGTTAATATAGCATCTAGAATTCAGAATTTTACTAGATATGAAAAAGAATGGATATTATTTTCAAAAAAAACTTTTGATTTAATTAAAAATAAAAAACATTTTAATATTAAAAAAATCTGAGAAAAAGAATTAAAGTGAAAAAAAGAAAAAATAGAATTATTTTGAATAAAAGAAAAAAGTTAATATTGATAAATATTAACTTTTTTTAGTTAAAAAAGAATTTTTAACAATGATTACTTTATTATAAAAGATTAAAGACCATTATTTAACATAAGTTATATTATGTTAAGTAATATGAAAAACAATAAAAGAGTAAAATGTATTACTCTTCCATGTATTCTGATTGCATATTTTTTTCAATTTGTACAAATTTTTGATTATTCTTTTGAAACATTAATTCTATATTTCAAATTGGACCATTTCTGTTTTTTCTAATCAGAATATCTGTAACTCACTTTCTATCTGTAAACTCATCATAGTATTCTTCCCTGTATAACATCATAATAATATCTGCATCTTGTTCTATAGAACCTGATTCTCTTAAATCAGACATTATTGGTCTTTTATCTGGCCTTTGTTCCAATTGTCTAGATAATTGTGATAATGCAATAATTGGAACATCTAATTCCCTTGCTAATCATTTAATTCATCTTGATATTTCTGAAACTTCTTGTACTCTATTTATTCAATTTCAATTTGACATTAATTGAAGATAATCAATAATAATAATATCAAGTCAGGATTCAATTTTTAATCTTCTACATTTTGATTTTAAATCATTAAGATTTCAACCAGCAGTATCATCTATATAAATATTAGAAGATGATAACATTTCCATTGCCTCCCCTATCTTCGCAAACTCATGATCTTCCAATTCTCATTTAGCTAATTTCCAAGAATTAATTTCCATTGCACTAGCTATCATTCTATCTGTTAATTGTTCTTTTGACATTTCAAGTGAAAAAATAGCAACATTCTTACCTGTATAACCTATATTTTGTGCTATATTAAGGGCAAAAGCTGTTTTTCACATAGAAGGTCTAGCAGCTAATATAACCATATCTCATCATTTTAAACCTGTTAATTTATCATCTAAATCAGAAAAACCTACTTGTAGTCTATGATTTTTAATAATACTTGGATCATCATGAATTTCTGCAAATTCTTCATACCTATTATTTAAAATTTCATTTATATGAACAAGTTTATTTCTAATAAAGGTTTGAGTAACTTCAAAAATATATTTTTCAGCTGATTCTAAAAGTTCTGGTAAAAGTTTATTTTCATCATATCATAATGCTATTATTTCATTTCAGGCCTTTAATAATTTTCTTAAAACTGATTTATTTTTAACTATTTGAGCATATTCAAAAATATTAGAAGTTGTAGGTACTATCTCAGTTAATTCACTTAAATAAACTATTCCTCAAACTTTTTCCAATATTTTATTATCATCTAATTTTTCTTTTACAGTTATTAAATCAATTGGTTTATTTAATTTATATAAACCACTCATAACTTCAAAAATCATTACATTTGCATCACTATAAAAATCCTCTGGAGTTAACATATCTCAGATTGTAATAAAACAATCTTTATCAATAAGTAAACTTCAAAGAACTGATTGTTCTGCTTCAATACTATGTGGTGGAATTTTTAACATGAATTAAATTAGTTTATTTTTTACTATTATTTTTTTGTTCTTTTTCTTCAACATTAGAATAACTATTTAATATATTTTCAACTTCTGTAACTCTATCAAGAATTTTTGTATTATATGGTTGTAAATCTAGTATTTTTTTATAATAATTTAGTGCATTTTCTAATTTTCATAAATTATCATAAGAATAGGCTATTAATTGTAATTTTTCTAAGTCTCTAGGTTTATCTTTTAGAGTTTTTTTAGCAAATTTAATTGATCATTCAAAATCCTCAACTTCAAAAGTTAAATCTGATAAAATATCAATAATTCAACTATCATTTGGTCTTTTTTCTAATGCCTCTTTATATACTCTAATTGAGTCTTTATATTTTTTTTGTAGAGCTAATACAAATCAAAGTTTTTTTAATAAATCAAAATCTTCTTTTTGTCTTTCTATTAATTCCCTATAAATAAATTCTGATTTTTTATATTCAGATTCCTTGTTATATATATTAGCAAGTTCTAAATTAAGTTGTTTATTATCTTTATCTAAAGCTAATCATTCAACTATAAAGGCTTTAGCTGTTTCATATTCTCATCTTTCAGAGTAAATAGATTGTTTTCTAAGTAGTTCTGAAATTTTAATTTTATCTTCTGTTTTTAAATTAATATCATGTTCAACTTCAAATTTAGTTTCTCTTATTAATTCACTTATTTCACTATCTTTATTGTTTTCTTCTTTCTTTTTTTCTATTTTTTTTCAATTTATATCTATTACTTTTCTTTCTTTTTTAAAAGAAATATTTTTAAGTTTATAAAAGCTATAATACATTATGTATCATAGTGCAATTATAAAAATAATTATTTCAATTCTTAAAAAAAACAAATTTTCCATTGTATAAAATTACTATATTAAATTATTAAAACTATTTTACTCTATTATTTATATTGTCAAAGTTTACTTAGTTTTTTTAGTTAAAAAATTGATAAAAATGGTTTATTTTTTCTTTCAGTAATACCTTCTTTTTTTATTATTTTTATTATATTTTTCTCCTGCTTTTTCAGTTGAATAATTTCAAATTATTTTAGATATTTTTTCATTCTTGTAATCTATAGATTTATTAATTTTAATAGTTTTTCAAATTAATTTTTCTATTAATTTTAATTTTGGAATTTGAGCATCATTACAAAAAGAAATTGCAATTCATTTTTTTCATGCTCTAGCTGTTCTTCAAATTCTATGAACATAGGTTTCAGCTTCTTGTGGTAAATCATAATTTATCACACAAGATAATCAATTAATATCTACTCATCTAGCTAACAAATCTGTAGTAACTAATACTTTAATTTCTCAGTTTTTTAAATTATTTAATGCTCTATTTCTAGCATTTTGTGATCTGTTTCTATGAATATTATCACAAGTAATACCTGTTGCTTTTATATAATTAAGAACAGTTTCAGTATCATCTTTTGTTTTTACAAAAATTATTATTGAAGAATATTCTTCTTTCTTAATTAAATATTGTAATAATTGCCTTTTTTGTGCATTATCAATTAAGTATACTTCCTGATTTATTTTTTCAGTAGTAACTGTTTTACTTTCAATTTTAATAATTTCAGGATTATATAAAAGTTTCTCTGATAATTTTTGTATTTTATTCGGAATAGTAGCTGAAAAAAACAAAGTTTGTCTATTTTTTGGTAATAATTTAATAACTTTTTCAATATCAGGTAAAAATCACATATCTAGCATTTTATCAGCTTCATCTAGTACAAAATATTCAATTTCATCCAATTTAAATATTTTTTGTTCAAGTAAATCAATTAATCTTCAAGGTGTTGCAATTAATATTTCAATTCATTTTTTAATTGCATTTACTTGGTGAAATTGATTTTTTCAACCAAAAATAACTGTTGATTTAAAATTAGTATTAGTACATAATGGTTTAAAAACATCACTTATTTGATCTGCTAATTCTCTAGTCGGAGCTAATACTAAAACTTGTATTTTTCTATCTATTTTTCATTCTTTAAATCAATTTTCTAATCTTTTAGTATAAAGGTTATTCAAAATAGGTAAAACGAAAGAAAGAGTTTTTCAACTTCAAGTTTGAGCTAACCCTAAAATATCTTTTCATTCTAAAGCTAATGGTAAAACTTCTTTTTGTATATCTGTAGCTGTTTTGAAATCCATTTTTTCAAGTGCTTTTTGTAATGGAGAAACTAAATCTAATTCACTAAAATTCATATTGTATTGTTTTTAAATAATTTTCTTGTATTATAAAAATATTAATAATAAAAACAAATATTTTATGCAGAAAATATATCATTCAGAATTTTATAAAAATCCAATTGAAGTTGATAATATTAATTGAGAAATAATAGTGACTATTACAACTAAATTATGAGAAAAAGTTATTTATTCTTGGTATGATTTAAAAAATAAAGAAACTCATTCTGAATATATTAATAAATCATTATTATGAAGTTTTATTAATAATATACCTAAAAAAGTTTTAATACTATGATTTTGATGAGGAAGCTTTATTAAATTTTTAGAAGATCATATAGAAAATATTGAGATAATTTGAGTTGATATAGATGAAACTATGTTAAAAATATCTAAAGAAATAATGTGAGTGAAAACTGAAAAATTATTTATTGAAGATGCAGAATTATTTATTGAAAAATTATTTTTAGAAAATAATATAAATTTTGATTCTATATTGATAGATTGTTATTGATGAAACTCTAAAATTCCAGAACATTTACTATTAGAACCATTTTTTTACAAATGTTCACAAATTTTATTAGATAATTGAATTATTTCTATAAATATGGCAAATTTTGAACAAGAAGAATATATTTATAAAAAAATGCATAAAAATATTATTTCTCAATTAAAAAATAAGTACTATTCCCTTTTATTAGCAAATAAAAATGATTATTCAAATGTGGTATGAATATATAATTTAAAACAAAAATATTCTTCTAAAGATTTTTACAGAAATTATATAAAAGAAGTTAAAAAATGAAATATAGAAAATAACTTTAAAATTTTAGAAAATATTTTTTTAGATGAAAAAAATTTGTTAGAAAACTAAAATATGATATAATAAAAACATAGTAAAAAATAAAATAACTTTTTTCAAGTTCAGTCATAATAAATTCTAATTTTTATGCTGACTGGACTTTGTTATAAGTCCAGGACAAACATTATTTTTAATTTAATTAGTCCTGAACTTAATATATATTTTATTTTTCTAAAAGTAATTATATTTTATAACACAAAAAAATATGTTAAAGTTATTTATGCCAATAATTATAATATTAGTACCTATATTATGATTATTATGATGAATAGAATTTTTTATAGCTTCTATAGTTATTGATATTATTTTAATAGTTTTATCTGTTAGAATTGTTGAACCAAATACTGTTAAAGCTGTGGAAAATTTTGGTAAATTTAATAGAATTTTAAGAGCAGGTCTTAATTTTATTATCCCAGTAGTTGAAACTACAAAAAGCCAAGTTCTATATAGAAGAAACTTTCCTGTTGAAGTTGAATGAGTGACTCATGATAATGTAACTGCTTATATTGGTCTTAATGTTATTTATTATGTAAAAGATGATTGAGATAATTCAAGAAATTGAAATATTTTTAAATCAATTTATGAAATAGATGATCCAAGAACAATGATGAGAGCTACAATTGATGAACAATTAAGGGCTATGATTGTTAGTTTTACTCACAAAAATATTTTTGCAAAAAGAGAAGAAATTGGTGAGGCTATTGAAGCAAGACTTAGAGAAAAATTATCTACTTTTGGTTTTACTCTTGATTCAATTCAAGTAAGAGATGTTCATTTAGAAAATTCTGTAATGTCTGCTATGAATAAAATTGTAGAAACAGAAAAATTTAAAGAAGCAGCTATGAATGAAGCTGAAGCTAAAAAAATTATGCAAGTAAAAGAAGCAGAAGCTGAAAAAGAGTCTAAAATTTTATTATGAGAATGAATGGCTGGACAAAGAATGAAAATTGCAGAATGATTTAAAGAATCAGTAGATTTAATCAAAATGACAGATGATTCTCTAAATGCAGAAAAAGTTTTAGCATTTCTACTTGACTCATCAAGAATTGAAACTCTATGAAGTATATGAAATAAAGAAAATTCTAAACTTATCTACTTAAATGAAGATTTAGAATGAAGAGCTTCTAAATTAATTAGTGGGAGTGAATTAATGGAAAAATAAAAAACTATAGAAAAATAATTTCTATAGTTTTTTTATTGGAATATCTCAATTTTTCATCATATTCATAACTTTTAAATCATGTTCATGAGAATTTGCAAATGTAACAACCTTTCATGTAAATCTAAATCATGTTTCTCAATCTAATTTTGAATCTATTCATAAGACTCATAATATATCTAAAATATTATGATAGAGTACTTCTGCATAAATTCAATCTTCTCTCGTAAAATTATCTTTTGGATTAATAATTTTATTTTCATTAAAAGCTAAAACATTATCATATCAAAAATCCAAAAAATTATTTCTAATATAATTAGTAGGTAAAAATTTTGAATTTAAAATTTTTAGTAATTTTTCATTAGTTCAAAAAGCATTTGTTCTTGCTTTAGATACATATTGTAAATAATCTTCATCATTAACCTCAAAAACTATCCTCTGTTCTCATATTGATTTTCAAGGATATTTTATAGATAAATCAAGAATTAATTTATTATCTCAATTATCTGGGAATAACATTATATATGCTCATCTTTTATCACAAAAATCAATTTTTGTAGGTTTTTCAACTGTAAAATATTTGAAATCCTTTTCTTGTTTCACTAGGCTTTCATTTATTTTAGATGCAAATAAATGAATTGAATCTTCTAGTGTTGGCCAAGAATTTGCTCATTTAATATCTATATTAAAATTAACACCTAATGCAGAACTAATAGAACTAATATGTTCTAAAATATTTAATTTAGTCTCTTTTCATTCAACTACCTCTAGTCTATGATGAGCTGAAGAAATATTATCTAATTCTATTGGTATTTGTTTTCATTTTTTAGCAATGACTGAACAAAAAGTGTTTTGTGTAGGGTGAAAAGATATATTTGATTCTCATCAAAAAGTTGATCTAAAGTATCAGAATTCTATTATATCTGCAATAGTTTTGCTTATTCAATCAAAACTTTTACCTCTTCAAGGATTTTCAATAGTAGGTTCAACTCTATCTATATCCCATAAAGTTCAATCTATTTCTGTTGGTGATGTAATTATATTTGGCATTATTTTATTGTTCATTATTTACAAAATCCATAATATCACTAACTCTTGTTACAGTTTTATTAGATATCAAATACCTATCATCTTGTTCTATTAGATTTAAAACAAATTCTGATATATTTGTAACTTGAATTCAGACATAATTATTTAAATCTGTCATTCAATCATGAAATTTATCATTTAAAGGTGTATTACACATATTATATAAGATTAAAAATATATTTTACTATTTATAATTCTTTTTTAAATTTTGTCAAATCTAAAATTTTAATTCATAATTCTTCTGCTTTCTTTAATTTACTTCAAGCTTTTTCTCAAGCAACTAAAAAATCTGTATTTTTTGAAACTGATGTTACAAATTTTCATCATACTTCTTCTAGCTCCTTAATTAAATCAGGTCTTTTAATTTCTCAGAAACTTCAAGTTATACATACTTTTTTTCAGAAAAATATATTATTTTTATTTTCTATAATTTTTTCTTTATAAAATTCTATATTCAAAATATTTAATAGTTTTTTAAATAACTCTTTATTTTTAGAATCTGTGAAAAATTCTACCATATTTTTACTTATTTCTGGTCATATATCATCTAATTTTTCTATTTCCTCAATATTATAGCTAAAATCTGATAAATCATCACTAGAGGTAAATAATTTAGATAATTCTTGTGCTGTTTTTTTACCAACTCAGGAAATAGCTAAAGCTATTAATAAAGTAGTTATTGATATATTTTTTTTATCTTCTATAGCTTTTAATAAATTATTTACTGATTTTTCTTGAAATCCTTCTAATTTTAGTATTTCTTCTTTTTTTTCTGACAATTTAAAAATTGAATATAAATCTGAAATTATTCATAATTTTAAAAATAATTCAACTTGAGCTTTTCAAAATCAATCAATATTTAAACCTTGTTTTCCTACTGCATAAATAAGTTTATGTTTTTTTTGTTCAAAACACTCATTATTATTTGGACAATAATATCTAACTTTTTCTTCATCTTTCAACACTTCTGTTCAACAACTTGGACATTTTATTGGTGGAAATATTATTTTTTCACTATCCTTATTTGCTACTCAAATTATTTTTGGAATAACTTCTCCTGCTCTTTTTATAAAAACACTATCTCCTACTCAAACCTGTAATTTTTCACATTCTTCATAATTATGTAATGTTGCTCTTCTAATTATTGCTCAACCAATATTTATAGGCTCTAAATTAGCAACAGGTGTAATTGTTCAAGTTCTTCCAACTTGATGAACTACAGATATGATATCAGTTGTTAGAATTTCTGCTGGAAATTTATAAGCAATTGCATATTTTGGATGATGTTGAGTATAACCAATTTCTTCCCATAATTCTCTATTATTTACTTTTAAAACAAGCCCATCAATTTCAAAATCAAGAGATTTTTTTATATCTCAAAAATTGTGAATTTTATCAATAACTTTTGAAATATTTTCTGCTTTTTCAAAATAACTAGAAATATCAAAACCTAATTTTTCTAAATTTTTAATACATTCATAATAAGAATCTGAAATTGCTAAATCTCAAAAATCATATGCAAAAAAAGCTAAATCTCTTTTTTTAGTAATTCTATTATCTTTCATTCTCAAACTTCAACTTGCAGCATTTCTTGGATTAGAAAAAACTTTTTCTCACTTTTCTGAAGCCTCTTTATTTAATCTATCAAAACTAGAAATAGGCATCACAACTTCCCCTCTAATTTCTAAATATTCTTTATAAGTAATTATTTTTGGAATATTTTTTATTTGAAATATATTTTGTGTTACATCTTCTCATTCAATTCAATTTCCCCTTGTAATTGCTTGAATTAACTTTCAATTATTATAGATTAATTCTACTCATAATCAATCAAATTTAAATTCTAAAGTGTAGTTAATTAAATTATTTGGGTGAATACAAGATTCACCCCTACTAAAATCTGTAGGGGTGATACCTTGTGTTCACCCTGAATTTTCTATATTTTTATAAACTCTTTCATCAAAATCTCTTAAATCTTCTTCATTATAAGTATTTCAAAGACTAATCATTGGCCTTGAATGTTTAACTTTCTTAAAAGTTGATTCTACTAATTCAGCTCAAATTTTATTAGATTTTTTTTCTAAATTATTTTCTAAAAAAACATCAGAAAAAATCTTTTCTAATTGTTCTAATTTTTTTAATAAATCATCATATTCTTTATCAGAAATTTCTGAAGTATCTTTATTGTAATATAAATCTGAATGGTATTCTAAAACTTTTTGTAGTTCTAAAACTTCTTCAAAATAAAATTCTAAAACATCTTTTTCTTGAAAAATTTTTGTTTTTTTAAGCATAATTAATCTTTAATACAATAATATTTTTTTCTTATAAAATAGTATATTCATCAAATAAATACTATTATAAAAATTCAACCAAATAATAATTCCATAGAATATTTAGAAATTAATTCTTTATTCTCTCAAGCTATATATCAAATAGTCATTAAAGCTAAGTTCCACAATCAAGCTCAAAGTCATGTGTAAATAAAAAATTTAACAAAATTTATTCTAAAAACTCAAGCTGGCAAAGAAATTAATTGTCTAACAACTGTTATAAACCTTGCAAGGAAAATAGTTATCATTCCATGATTTAAAAAATATTTTTCTGATTTTTCATAATGTTCTTCTTTTATGAAAACATATTTTCAAAACTTATTTATTAATTTTTTAATAACTTTTTCTCATAAATAAAATCATAACATATAATTTATTGTTGCTCAAACTAATGCTCAAAAAGTTCAAACAAGTAATGCAAATCAAAAATTCATTTGATCAGTTGCTGCTAAATATCAAGCAGGAATCATAGCTACTTCACTTGGAAAAGGAAAAAAACTAGATTCTAAAACCATCATTATAAAAATTCAAGTATATCAAAGTTGTTCTGCTATATTAACTATATAACTAATTATGTCATGCATATTTTTTTATTTATTTTTAATTACTTTATTATATGAAAAAATTAAAAAAAATCTAGAAATTAATCTAGATTTTTATGCAAAATATTTTTCAAATTCTTCTTTATTTATTTCTTCTTTTTTTAATAAATCTTCTGATATTTTTATATGTAAATCTTTATTTTTATTAATTAAATCAATTGCAACTAAATAAGCTTTTTCTAAAACTTCTTTTACTTTTGCATCAATTTTTTTAATAGTTTCAGGACTTATAAATGGTTGAACTCAAGTTTGTGAATATGAGTCAATTTCTCAAGCAAAATTTTCTGCTCAAATGTCTTCAAACATACCAAACCTAGTAACCATATTTCTAGCAATTTTTGTTGCTCTTTCTATATCATTACTTGCTCAAGTAGTGATATTATCTTTTCCAAAGAATATTTCCTCTGCAGCTCTACCACCATATAATACTGCTAATTCATCAAGATATTTAGCTTTAGTTGTAAGAAGAGTATCTCTTTCTGGTAAAAACCAAGTTACTCATAATGCTCAACCTCTTGAAACAATACTTACTTTATGAACTGGATCAGGGTTTGGAAGTAATTTACCAACAATAGCATGACCTACTTCATGATAAGCAGTAATTTTTTTCTCTTGTTCATTCATTACTTGAGATTTTTTTGAGATTCACATAACAATTCTTTCAAATGCTTCTGTGATTCTTTTATCTGAAATAATTTTTTCATTATTTCTAGCTGAAATTATTGCTGCTTCATTCATTAAATTTCACATATCTGCTCAACTAAAACCAACAGTTTTACTAGCTAGAGATTTAAAATCTACATTTTCTTCTAATTTTTTATTTCTAGAATGAACTTGTAATATTTTTTCTCTATCTGATAAGTTAGGTAAATTAACAGTAATTTTTCTATCAAATCTTCCTGGTCTAAGTAATGCTTTATCTAAAACATCAACTCTGTTTGTAGCACCCATAACAATAACATTTGTATCATTGTCAAAACCATCCATTTCAGTTAAAATTTGATTAAGAGTTTGTTCTCTTTCATCATGTCATCCTCCTGTGCCAGGTCATCTTTTTTTACCAATTGCATCAATTTCATCTATAAAAATAATACAAGGAGCCATTTTTTTAGCATTTTCAAAAAGATCTCTAACTCTTGAAGCACCAACTCAAACAAACATTTCTACAAATTCTGAACCTGAAATACTTAAAAATGGAACATCTGATTCACCAGCAACTGCTCTAGCAAGTAGAGTTTTACCAGTACCTGGAGGTCAAACTAAAAGTGTTCCTTTTGGAATTTTAGCTCACAAATCTTTATATTTTTTAGGATTTTTAAGAAAATCAACAACTTCCATTAATTCTTCTTTTTCTTCTTCTGCTCCAGCAACATCTTTAAACAACACCTTTTCCTTATTTTTATCAAAAAGTTTAGCTCTAGATTTTCCAAAAGTCATTGCATTATTAGCCATTCATCCCATTTTTCAAAGAATGAAAAAAGCAATAATAATAAATAATATAAACATTAATATTGTTGGGAACATATCTGCCCAAAATTTAGCACTTGTATCATCCTTTACTCTGATTGTAGTTTTAATTTCAGGATTTCTAAGACCTAAATCTTTTAATGAATCTGTATAAGGTAATACTACAATATCTCTTTTAGTTTTTTCAATACCATTTTCAACTACTTTTGCTCAAGTATAAGTTGCAATTGCTTTATTTCATTCAATTAAAATTTCTGAATATTTCCCATCACTAAAATTTTGTTCAATTTGATTTAATCAAACATCTTTTGTATCAGTAAATTGCTCTTTATCTTTTAAATATGGAAGTAAACTTGCAATAATTACTGCAACAATTATTAATGTAATAAAAGACATCATACCTTTATTTTCAGGTTTTTTATTATTTTTTTTAGAAAACTTATTTTTTATGTTATAAGTTTTTTTATTTTCCTTTTTGTTTGTCATTTTTTATAGTTTTAATTTAAAATATTTAACTTTAAGAGTGTATTTAAAAGTGAGATTTTTGCAAACAAAAAAACAAGAATTAATCTTGTTTTTTTGTAAATTATCATCTTACTTCCTTTATTATTTTTAAAAAATCTAATTCATTAATTTCTTTTATATTAATTCCTTTTTTATAATAAGAGTATTTAACTCAATAATTGTCATATTTATCTCTAAAACCATTTTTTGAATAAAATTCATAATTAATTTTTCATGTTTTCAAATTAGTTGCAGAGTTTTGTAAAAAAACAACTTCTCATTCTTTTAAAAAATTATCTTTAAAGTAAGTAAGAATAATACTTCATAATCAAGGAATTTTACTATTTAAAATTGAAATTCTAAAAAAGAAATTATTCTTATTAAGATTATTTTCTGTATATTTTATTTTTTTATAAGAAATTTTTGCAGAATACCTTTCTTCAAAATTATTTTTTGTACTATCTCTACATATTAAAATTAATCATTCACTAATCACATATTTGAATTTTTCTCATTTAAAAAGAAATGTATTTTTTTCTTCCAATACATTATTTACTTCCTGATTAGTTCATCATCAAGTATTAAAATCTGTTTCTAATTCATCTTGAAATGTATTTATATAATTTCTCATAAATAAATTATAGTATATTTCAAACAAAAAAACAAGAATTAATCTTGTTTTTAGTTAGCAAATTTAAATAATAGCACATCTCAATCTTCAACTACATATTCTTTTCATTCAAGTGAAACTTTTCATGCTTCTCTAGCTCATGCCCAACCACCATTTTCTACTAAATCTTTCCAATTAACTTTATCTGCTTTGATAAAACCTTTTTCAAAATCTGTATGAATTACTCATGCAGCTTTTGGTGCAGTATCTCCTTTATGTATTGTCCAAGCTCTAACTTCTTGAACTCACGCTGTAAAATAATACATTAGCCCAAGTGCATCATAACTGGCTTTAATTAAGTCATCTAAACCAGTAGTTTTTAAACCCATTTCTTCTAAAAATTCATTTTTTTCTGATTCTTCCATTTCAACCATATCTGATTCTAATTTAGCGCAAATTGCTATTACTTTTTGATTTTCATCAAGTCATAATATTTTTTGTAATTCTGCTTCTGGAGTATCCATCATTTCTTCAGATACATTACAAGCATAAACAAATTGTTTATTTGTAAGTAAATGTAAATCTGAAATTGCTTCTAATTCATCTTCTGAAAGTCCCATATTTGAAACTAATATTCATTCATTTAATTTTTCTAAAACTTTTTCATAACCTGCAACTATTACTTGCATTTTTTTATCAGATTTAGCTTTTTTTCTATCAGCTAATAATCTTTTTTCAACTGTCTCAATATCAGCCATAATTAATTCTGCATTAATTACTTCAATATCAAATTTTGGATCAACTTTACCATTTACATGAATAATGTCTCAATCTTCAAAAACTCTAACAACTTGTAGGATTGCATCAGCTTGTCTTATATTTGCCAAAAATTTATTTCAAAGTCCTTCTCATTTTGAAGCTCATTCAACAATACCAGCAATATCAATAAATTCACAATTAGCAGGAACAATTTTTTCACCACCAATAACTTCTCTTATTTGTTCTAATCTAGGGTCATTTACAACTACAATACCAGTATTTGGTTCAATAGTACAAAATGGAAAATTCTGAGCATCAGCAGAATAATTTTTAGTTAAAGCATTAAATAAAGTACTTTTTCAAACATTTGGCAAACCAACAATACCTATTTGCATATTTTCAATAATTAATAATAAATTTTCACTATTATATATAAACAAAAAATAAAGCAAAAAAATAAAAGCTAAATTTAGCTTTTATTTTATATAAAATCAATTCTTGGTTCAAAATTACCACTAACTAAATTTTTATCACTAATTTCATCCAATAATTCAAATATTCACTGGTTACTTAAAAAAAGATCTTTTGCTTTTTTTAATCTTTTATTAATAAATCAATCTTCTAATTCAGAAATATCATACTCTTCTAAAGATTCTATTATTTCTTCTATGCTTAAATTTTTATATTTATCTAATAAATATAAAATTATAGTCATTTTTTCATATTCTTCTACATTTTCTTCAAATATTTTGTTTACCTTATTTTTTATTTCATTTGATAAATTAGTTAATCATTTTTTTGATATTCATTCAATTTTACTTGAAAATTTTAATATTTCTTTTTCTGTTAATTTTGAAAGAAAGTCTATGAAAATATTATCAATAATTTTAATATTTGCTTCCTTAAAAATTTTATAATATTTAGAAAATTGTGATTTAAATGTAGTGCTCAAATTTTCATATATTTCTAAATCTTCTTCAGATAATTCATTTTTATTAAATCTCATTTTTTTTATTAGTTAATTACTATAATAAACCTCTTTTTTTCTTTCAATATATTTCTAAAAATTCTTTTTTCATTTTTTTTATTTCTTTTCTGCCTTCTGTATTTTTAACCCTTATATCCCTAATTTTTTCATAAAATTTATATATATATATTATCCAAATCAACATCTTTATTAGCTTCCATTTTTGTTATTAAAAAATCATAAATAGATTTTGTTATTTCTGTAAAATTTCATTTTCAAATAAAGTATTTTTTATAAAATACTCACTCTTTAACAGTTATATTATTTATATTATTAAATATATGATCAAATATTTTTTTATTTTCAATAATATTTGGTAAAATAATTTTTAATTCATTAATTATTTCAAGAACTCTATTTTTTGTAAATCAAGTTGTTTTACTAATAAACTTGTCTAATTCATTAGGATTTCTTTCTATATTAATTAAATAACTTAAAAAAATATTATCTACTCATTTAATCTCTTTAAAAGCATTATACATTAATCATAAAGATTTTTTTAAATTATCTGGTAATTCATCTTTAAAATATTTTAAATCACCTTCATTATTTAATTTATCTTCATTAAATAATTCTTCATCTGGATTATGTGAATTTTTTAAGCCCATTTTAGTGTTTATTAATTATTTCTTTTATTATCTCATATTTCAAATAAAATTGCAAATATTTTTTTATTTTTTATAATAAAAAAAATATTTATAAAAATCTGAATAATGGATATAAAAATATACCTTGCTGAATTGAGATGATATTGTGCTGGTGTACATAGGGCAATAGAAATCTTAGATAAAGCTATTAAGCAATTTCCTACTCCTATTTATGTAAACCATGAGATAATTCATAATAAATTTATAATAAAATATTATGAAAAAAAATGAATTATTTTTGGAGAAAAATTAGAAAATATACCAGAAAACAGTGTTATGATATTCTCTGCTCATTGAGTAGGACCAGAATTTATTAAAAAAGTGCAAAATAAAAATATTAAATATATAGATGCAAGTTGTCCTTTAGTTATAAAAGTTCATAGTGAAGCTAAAATATTTTTAGAAAAGTGATATGATATAATATATATTTGAAAAAAAGGTCATCAAGAAGCTGAATGAGTAAAAGAAGAAGGTGAAAATAAGATACATATTATTTGAAATCTAGAAGATTTAGAAAATGTTAAAATAGATAATGAAAAAATAGCTCTTCTAACTCAAACAACTTTATCTATTGATGATACAAAAATATTAATAGAAAATGTAAAAACTAAATTTCCAAATATAGAATTACCAAAAATAAAAGATATTTGTTTTGCTACTACTAATAGACAAGAAGCTGTTAAAAAAATATGTGAAAATAATTTAGATTTATTAATTATTATTGGTTCACAAAACTCTAGTAATTCAAATAAACTTAAACAAATTTGAGAAAAATTAAATATTAACTCAATATTAATTGATTCTTATAAAGAAATAGATATAACTATATTGAAAAATATTTACAAAAATAAAAATAGTTTATCAACAGAGAGCTTTAGCCCTCTTAATAGTTTAAATATTTGAATATCAAGTTGAGCATCTGCTCCTGATAAATTAGTTAAAGAAGTTATAGAATATTTAAAATCTATTTGAAACACTCAAATAGAAATAATTAAAACTGTGGAAGAAAAAATGATTTTTCCAAGTAATTTAGAATTAAAATAAATAAAAAAATGATTGGATTTCAATTATGAAGAGAATGGAGATTATCAATTGCTGAAATATTAGCAGTTTTTAAAAATGTAGAAATAATAGATTATACTAGTGATTTTCTAATTGTTTCTTGAATAGAAAAAGATGAAGTATTATCTAAAGCTTCTAATTTAGGTTGAACAATAAAAATTATGGAAGTTTTTTCTTTAGAAGGTACTAGTCTTGAAGAAAAAATATTAGATTTAGCAACTGAAAATGAGTGAAAGTTCAAATATTGATTAACTAGTTTATGAGATAAATTTAATTTAAAAACTACACTTTTAAAATTAAAAAAAGAATTAAAAAAATGATGAATTTCTTCAAGATTTGTAAATAAAGATTTTAAATCTATTAATTCTGCTACAGTTATCTGAGAAAATTTAGTAAAAAGATGAACTGATTTTTCTATGATGATAAATAGAAGAAAAGAATATTTATGAAAAACTATATGGATTCAAGATATTAATGCTTATTCTAAAAGGGATTATGCAAAATCAAGAGATATGCAAATATGAATGCTTCCACCAAAACTTAGTCAAATGATGATTAATCTGGCAGACTGAAAAGATATCATTTATGATCCTTTTATATGACTTTGAACAATATTAATTGAAGCAGAATTAATGTGATTCACTTGATTGTATGGTAGTGATTTAAATCCAGCTATGGTAGAAAAAGCAAGTGAAAATATCTTGATGCCAGTGGGTGCAAATTGAATAATTGAAAAATTAAATGCAAAATTTATAAATGAAGCAACTTTCTTTGATAAAATTAAAGATTGAATAATTGTAAGTGAGTGATATTTATGAGAAGTTATGACTCAAAAAAATATTTCAAAAGATAGAATTATGGAACAAAGAAAAGGTTTAGAAAAATTATATATTCCTTTCTTTGAAAATCTAAAAAAATGAGGTTTTACTTGAACAATAGTCATTTCATTCCCTTTCTGGGAAATCAAATGAAGCTACCATTATTTTGAAGAGATATATGAAATTTTATGAGAAAGGTGTGAAATACTTCCCTATTTTCCAGAAGATTTCAATTTAAAAGCTACAAAATCAGGAAGTCTTTTATATAAAAGAGAAAAACAACTAGTATGAAGAGAAATTTTCAAATTAAAGATTAAATAGAAATATTTAATCTTTTTATTAGAAAAATTTGACTTTTAAATAAATAATCTATAATTAATTTTATTATTTTAGAAAATAATTAAAAAAAAATGATAAAACCAATAGAAGAATTAAATTCTTTATGAACTCATGAAAATCAACTTTATAAAGAAAATATGAGAATTATTGATGAAATTAATTCATTAAATACTTATGATGATTTAATTCAATTTTTAGATAAATATAAAAAATATTGAGATAATATGAATGAAAAACTTTTTATGGTATTTTTTCATAGGATTTCGGAGTATTTTACAGATTTAAATAAAAGTAGTAAACAAATAATTTTTTCAAAAGTTTTTTGAATTGATTATGAAAAAAAATTAGATGAAGAAACTAAAAATTTAGTTAAAGAATTTATAGAAGCAGAATATATATGAAAAAATATAATTAATATTTTTAGAAATTGACAAATTTTAAAAGAAGTTGAAGTAAATAAAAATTACCCTTTAGAAGCATATCAAAATTCTTTTAAAACAGTTATAGATTGAATTCATAATTGCTGAGAATTATGAAATTCAAATTTAGAAATTGAAAAAATAGAATCATTTGATGATTTAATAAATTTTGTTAAAATTTTTGAGTGAGAAGAAAAAATAAAACTTGATATTAAATACTTTACACAATTTATTGTAAAATTAAAAAAAGATTTCAAAAGTTTAAGTCAATTTTCAAGATCAGTAATATGTATAAAAGTTTTTTGAATGAATTTTTATAATAATATTTCAGAAGATCAAAAAAATACATTAAGTAAATATTTAGAACATGATATTTTAAAACCAGAATATACAATATTTTCTCCAGAAGGTGAATTATTAGAAAAGCCTATTTTAAAAAATGAAGATTTGATATTTAATGAAGATCAAGTACAAATTGATTTTGAAGAAGAATTAAATAAAATAAATACACTTAAAGAACTTTTAGAATTTAGTGAAGAAATAAAAAAATCAAATATAAAAATTATTAATTCTTTTGATTTACTTTTAAGTAAATTAAAAGAATTAAAATCTGAAATAGTTAATGAAGAATATGTATTATTATTATATAGAAATATTTTATGAGATAATTATTGAGAAAAGCTTTCTGATACACAAAATTATAAATTATTTGAATTTACTACTAGTTTGGAAACAATTTGAGAAGATTTATAAAATATACTAAACACTTTAGTATATTTTTTTTGACTAAATTTTAAAAAGTTATAAAATATATTCAGAAATATGTGTTAGTAGTACATATCTACAATAATATAAATAAATATAAAAATTATGTGTGGAATTTTTGCTTATAATTGAAATGAAAACAGTATACCTTTTTTGGTGGAAGGATTAACTAATTTAGAGTATAGAGGGTATGATAGTGCTGGAGTTTTTGGGATAACTAAAAATGGTAAAATATTTTTGGAAAAATCTACTTGAAAAGTTAGTAATCTAGCTTGAAAAGTTGAACTAAATGAAAAAAAAGATAAAAACTATAAATCTGGAATTGCTCATACAAGATGGGCAACTCATGGTTGAGTTACTGAATTAAACACTCATCCACATTTTTCAAGTAATGAAAGATTTTTTGTTGTACATAATGGAATTATTGAAAATTATGCTTATCTGAAAGAGGAATTAATCAAAAAATGACATAAATTTTATTCAGAAACTGATACTGAAGTTGTTGCAAAACTTATTGAAGATATGTTTGAAAAAGATTTAATTACAACAATTTGAAAAGTTACTAAAAAACTGGTTTGAGCTTATGCTCTTTGAATAATTGATGTTGAAAATCCTGATGTATTAATTGGTACAAAATTTGGTAGCCCAATGATTATGGGAGTTGGTGATGATGCTTGCTTTTTGTCTTCTGATATAAATGCTTTAAGTAATCACTGTCATGAATTTTTTACTTTGGAGGACAATGAAATAGTTATTCTTGAAAACTGAAAACACAAAATTTTTAATTTATGAAAAGAAATTGATAGAAAAGCTGAGGAAATGACAAGTGAATTTCAAACTGCTGAAAAATGAGAATTTGAAACTTTTACTGAAAAAGAAATAAATGAAGCTCCACAAGTTTTACTTAATGCCTTAAAATGAAGAATTAATTTTGAAGAAAAAACTATTAATTCTGAAACTTTAACTGAAATTAATGAGTTAGATATTGAAAAAATAGAAATAATAGCATCAGGTTCAAGTTATTTTGCTTGAGTTACTGCAAGTTATTGGTTCAAAGAATTAGCTTGAATGCCTTCTGAAGTTAGAATTTCTTCAGAATTCTTATATGACACTTTTCTTCCAAATAAAAAAACACTTTATGTTTTTATAAGTCAATCTGGTGAAACTGCTGATGTTAGAGAATCTGTAAAAATTGTAAAAGAAAAAGGTTGTTTAACTTTTTGATTAGTAAATGTTGTAGGTTCAACAGTTGCTAAAATGTGTGATTTTGGTCTTTATACACATTCTTGAATAGAAGTATGAGTTGCAAGTACAAAAAATGTAATTGGACAATTGTCAGTATTATTACTTATGGCCTTAAGTTTTGGTTCAAAAAGAAATTTACAAATAAAAGAAGTTAGAAAAATTATTTGAGAAATTGAAGAGCTTTCAATTTTAATGAAAACTCAATTAGAAAATACTAAAAATATAAGAAAAGTAGCAGAAAAATATTCTAAATATAATGATTTTTTCTTTTTATGAAGAAACTTGCTTTTCTGAACAGCTGAAGAATGTGCTTTAAAATTGAAAGAATTAACTTATTTGCATGCAGAATGTTATGCAACTTGAGAATTAAAACATTGACCACTAGCTTTAGTTTGACCAAACTTTCCTTGTGTAGCTCTTAATTTAAAATGAGTTTTAGAAAGCAAAACTGCTTCAAATATAAAAGAAGTTAGAGCAAGAAAAACAACTGTTTTATGAATTATTACAAAAGGACTAAATAATTCAGAATTATATGATGATATTATAGAAGTTCCAGAAACTAGTCATATACTAGCTCCTTTTACTCCAATGATACCAATGTGGTTATTATCAGTAGAAATTGCAAAGATATTATGAAAAGATGTTGATAAACCTCAAAATTTAGCTAAAAGTGTAACTGTAGAATAAGGAAAAAGAAAAACTTATAATAACTCTCTCTTGAATTCTCTCTCTTTTCAAGAGAAAGAGGCTACACTGTAGTTATATTTAGTACACTTTGCTCTTGTAAAGAGTAAATGCCTGAAAGGCAAAAGAGTTATAAAATGTTAATACAATTTTATGTGGCTACTTAGATTTCAAAACATAAAATCTTCTGATTATTCAAAAATTACTAGGCTTTGTAAAAAGTCTGGTTTTTGTCCTAAAAAGTTCTCAGCAACTATTTTAGTAAAATGAATTTTAATTCATATTTTATTGAAAAAATCTTGGAGAAAAATATCATCACAAATTTGAGTACCATACCTCCCTATTTATCAATTCTATAAAAAAATTGAAGATAAACCTGAATTATATGAAATGCTTGAATATTTTTGTGAAAAAAAAGTAGTTTCATATATATGAGATGAAAAAAATGCAAATAGAGAATTTTTAGAAAGTGATGAATTAGTTCAAAAAAGTTTACTACAACTAAAAAAACTATAATTTTACAATTATAGTTTTTTTAGTAATTTTACTTCCTTAAACCAATGTCATTAATTCCTTTCTTTCTGAAAAAGTTAAATATCAAATGATTTTAAGCCAGCTTAGCTTTTCTTTTGCATTAATTTTAACAGAATTAGCAATTGCATCTATTAGTTCTTTATCAATTATTATTGATTTTTTCATAATTTACTATATTATTTATATAAATTATTTTTATAAAGAAATAATTAATTACACACACACTGTAATTAAGAAACAACTGATTTAATACATTGTTTAAAATATATTTTTTAATCACTTGTTTTTCAATTACATATTTATTATGACATAATATTATATTAATGTCAAATAAAAATCATATTTTTATTTATAATTATATTTAATGATAAGAATTTTATGAATAGATCCTTGAACTACAACTGTAGGTTTTGCTATTATAGATAAGGAAAAACAACAATATGATATAATAGATTATTGAGTTTTTTCAACTACTCCAAAAATATCAATAAATACAAAATTACTTGAAATTTGAAATGATATTATAGAAATTATTAATCATTATAAACCAGATATCATTTCTGTAGAAAAACTATTTTTTCAAAATAATATAAAAACAGGTATTGATGTTGCTCAAGCGAGATGAGTAGTTATGTATGAAGCAATGAAAAATAATATAGAAATACAAGAATATACTCCTCTTCAAGTTAAAAAAGCTATTACAGGACATTGACAAGCTAAAAAACTTCAACTTCAAAGAGCATTGCAAATTATTTTTAAAATGGATGAAATTCCAAAACCAGATGATGCAGCTGATGCAATTTGATTGGCTTATATGGGAGGACTTAATTCAAAAAAATAACTCTCTCTGTCTTACAGACATCTCTCTCTCTTTACAAGAGAAAGAAAAAAAAGAGTTATTTTTTTTATCAAATTAATTTTACAGAAATATCACTCATTCACATACTAACTAATGCTCAATTTAATAATGATATTGTATCAGGATTATTAACTGTATTGAGAGCAAATTTAGTTTTGAATTTGATTTCTAAATTATTTCAAGATATTCTACAAAAAGCTCATTTAATACTCATTACAATCATAGCTTTTGCTCAATTTTTCTTTAAAGTATTTAAAAATAAATCATTATTAAATTCCTGTAGGGGCCCCCCTTGTGGGAGCCCTATATTTTTTTCTTTATTTTCAACTTCCTCTTCTCAAAAAACATCATCAATATCTGAAATATCTAATTCAGGTTTTTTTTCTGTTTTAGTTTCAGTGTGAACACAAGGTTCACCCCTACTATTTTTTGTAGGAGCAGTACTTTGTATCTTCCCTGAAGTATTTAAATTAACTTCTTCTTTTTTATATCCACTAACAATCTTTAAAATTCATATTAAAAAAGTAGTATTTTCATCTAAAGAATTTTTAGTTTTAGAATAAGTTTCATCTAAAATATCTAAAATTTTTATATAATCTGAAATATCTTCATTATTTTTAATTAGATAAACAGCTTTGTTTTTTATAAAAAATATTAGCTCTTTAAAAAATAATTTAATATTTTTTCATTCAGCTATTAATTCATCAAAACTATCAACAATTTTTGGATTTTTATTTAATAATTTTTCTAAAAAATTATCTAGAACTTCTGCTTTTACTATTCATAAATTCTCTACAATGTTTTCATATTTTATTTCAGAATCTATAACTAATTGTTCAAATAAAGATAAAGCATTTCTTAAAGCTCATCCTGAATTATTAGCTATATAATCCAAACTTTCTTTATCTATTTTTATTTTTTCTTCACTTGCAATAAATTCTAGTCTTCACTTAATATCAGAAGTTGAAATATTTTTCATATCATATCTCTGACATCTTGAAATTATTGTATCAGGAACTTTATGAGTTTCAGTAGTTGCTAGAATAAATTTAACATAACTTGGTGGTTCTTCCAAAATTTTCAAAAGTGCATTAAAAGCACCTTTACTCAACATATGTACTTCATCAATAATATAAATTTTATATTTAGAATTTGTAGGTTGGAATTGTGCTTTTTCAATTATCTCTCTAATATTATCTACACCAGTATGACTAGCTGCATCAATTTCAATAACATCTACCAAGCTTTCATTATTTATTGCCTCACAAATTTCACATTTATTACAAGGATTTCAATTACTAGGTTTTTCACAATTCACAGCTTTTGCTAATATTCTAGCAGTACTAGTTTTACCTGTTCATCTTGGTCAACATAAAAGATAAGCACCAACTGTTTTATTCTCAGCTACAGCTTTTTGTAAAGTATTCTTTACAAATTCTTGTCCAACCAAAGATTTAAAATCTTGAGGTCTATATTTTAGATAAAGTGCCATTAATTTTTATTTTTTAACTATTAATTTATTTTCTTTTATTTCTTCTAATATTTTTTTTGCGACTGTTTTATCATGCCACTCCTCTGCTCAATTATTTCTTATAATCATATGCTCATCTCATTTTCCTGCTAAAAGAACAATATCACCTTTTTTAGCAGCAACTAATGCTGTCATTATTGCTTCTTTTCTTTCTGGAATAATCCAAAATCATTCTCATTCTTTTCTTTCTATTCAAGGAATTACATCTTTCATAATATCATGAACATCTTCAGAATAATTATCATCTTCTGTTAAAATAACTAAATCTGAAAATTCTGAAACTATTTGCCCCATAATTGGTCTTTTTGTTTTATCTCTGTCTCAAGTTGCACCAAAAACAGTTATTATTCTTTTAACTCAATCAAGACTTCTTAATGTTTCTAAAACATTTTTTAAAGCATCTTCTGTATGAGCATAATCTATATAAATTTTAAAACCATCTTCACTTTCAAGTAAATCCATTCTTCATGGAACTCAAGAAATATTAGATACAGCTTTTTCAATTAAATCTCTTGAAAAACCAAGACTTGAAAATATTCAAACTGCACACATTATATTATAAACATTAAAATCTCATATTAATTTAGTTTTTATAAATAAATTTTCTCAGGGAATTTTTAATTCAAATTCAGTTCATTCTATTGAAGTTTTTATATTTTTAGGTTGAAGATTTGCTTTATAATTTTTTCCATAAGTAAAAAGTGTATCATAGGTTTCACCTGTAAAAAGTTCAGAATAATTAGAATCAATATTCACAACTGCTACTTTTTTAATTCAATCTTTTCTTTTATATAGCATCATTTTCTTGAATATTTCTAATTTTGTAGCAACATAATCCTCCATAGTTTTATGTAAATCTAGATGATCTTGAGTAATATTTGTAAGAGCTACAATATCATAATTCAATCACCAAATTCTATTCATTTTTATTCAATGGCTAGCTGTTTCAATTACAGCTATTTCACAACCTTTTTTCTTAGCATAAGCCAACCATTTTTGTAAAACAAAAGCATCAGGAGAAGTCATTTTTGTATCATTTGTAAATTCTTCATCATCAACAATTATATTTACAGTAGTAAACATAAAAACTTTCTTTCAAGCCTCTTTTAATCATCTAGCTACAATATTGCAAGTTGTAGTTTTTCAATTAGTTCAAGTAATTCAAATAATTATCATATCTTTGTGTGGAAAACCATACATAAAATTAGCAATTACTGCTCTAATTTTGTGATATAAAAGTCTTAATGGATTATCTAATCAAACCATAGATTTTACTTTTTTTAGCATATTTTTTAGTTATTTTTAATTAATATAAATATACTCTCAAAAGCCAAAAAATCAAAAAAAAATCAACTAAAATTATTTTAGTTAATTTTTAATAATTATATTCTACAATATCTGAAATATTTACAAATTCTACATTTATTAAATCTTCAAATTTAACTTTATCTAAATCATCTATTTCTGGTGCTTTAATATAGGGTCTAATTTTACAAAATCCTTTTTCTTCATTTATTTCCTCAACATATCAAACTTGTATAGTTCCCTTTCTTAGTTTATCTTTTTTATCATAAATTGAATTTAAAACTTCTTTTAGTGCTTTTAGTCTTGTTTTGATAGTTTTAGAATCTACTTTTTGGTCAAGTGTTGAACTTTTTGCTAAAGGTTCATCATGATAACCAAAAACTGAAACTGAATCAAATTCATATTTTTTAGCAAAATCAAGCATCATTTGGTGATCATTTTCATCTTCACCAGGAAATCATACTATAAAATTTGTATGAAAAAATGGATTTTCAAATTTTTCTTTTATATGATTAAGAATTTTAAAAATATGATTATCATCATAAAATCTATCCATTCTCTTAAGAATTTTTGGTGAAATATGTTGAAATGGAAAATCAAAATATGGAATTAGTTTTTCTAATTTTGATAATCTATCAATATGAGAAAGGCTTAAAATATCTGGATACATATAAAAAAGTCTAATTACAAAATCTCATTCAACCTTATCTATTTCTTCTAAAAGTTCTATTAATTTTGGTCACTTATACAAATCAACTCAATATCTTGTAGTATCTTGAGAGATAATTTCTATTTCTTTAATTCAAGATTTTGCCATTATTTTTACTTCTTCTACAATATCTTCAATACTTCTTGATCTTTGTTTTCATCTAATATTTGGAATAATACAAAAACTACATTTATTATTACATCATTCTGCAATTTTTAAATATTCATAACCTTTATCAGCAGCTAAAAAAGCTCTTACTGATTCAGTTCAATAAATAAATGCCTTATCTCATATTTGGTCACCTCAAATACTTCATAAATATTTTTTTATTTGTTCATTTTTTAGTTTTCATAAACCTTTTTTTAGTTTTTCTAATTTTTCTCATCAAAGTAAAACTTTAGAAGTATTTTTAATTTCTTCATAAGGAATTACTGCTTCTAGATTTTCTAAACTAGCTAAAAAATCATCATCTTTTACAGGAACATAACATCAAATTATAATTAATTTCTTTCAAATATTATTATAATCTTCCATAATTCACTCAGCTTCTGCTCTTGAACTAGACAAAAAACCACAAGTATTTAGGATTAAATATTCTACTTCATCATTATCAGGATTTTGGAAAAAATTAATTTCAGTATCTTTAGTTTCCAAACTTAAAATATCTCAAAGAACATATTCTAAATCTACAAGATTCTTTGTACAACCAAGATTTATTACTGAAAAATTTACTATTTTTTTTGTCATTTATTTAGTTTAATTTAAAATAAAAAATATCTAAGATATTCTAAGATATTTTTTTTATATGTAAAATTTATTTTTTAATTATATGTTTTATTTCACCATTCTCATCTAATTTTACTAAAAATTCTTCTCAAGTTAATACTTCTTTTCAAGTCATGTATCAATTTTTATTTAAAATTGGTAAAACAGGAGATCATTTTTCTGTCATTGAACTTTCTGAGTATATTTCTAAATATTTATTTGGTAATAATTTTAAATAATTTTTTTCATCAAATTCTCAAGACATCAATCATTTTAGGTATTTAGAATGATTTTCTCTATTGAAAAAAAATCTTCAATCATTTAATTCACAAATTTCTGTATATTTTTCATAATTTTCTTCAATATAGTCTTCTAATCAATTGAAAAATGACCATCAATCAATTCCATCTTCAAATTTAATTTTTGTTAAAAAATAACTAAAATTTTCTTTAATAGTTTCTAATAATATTTTTTTAAAAGCTGGTTTATCTGCAATATCAAAAATATTATTTCAATGTTTTCATAATTTTAATAGTTTTCATAAATATGGACTTCTTAGAAATCAGTCAAAATCATTGTTTTCAATAAAATATGTAGGAATTACTAATTTTCACAAACCAAATAAACCTTTTTTTATTTTATTTTCTTTTGTTTCTTCTTCAATAACTTCTCAAGTTTCTATATTAAGTTCAGCTTTTAATCAATATGGTTTTAAAATAGTTACTATAATAGGATTTAAAGATTCCTCAGATATACTTTCTCATTTTTTTGATTCATAAATGATATTTTCAGTATTTTTATCAAAAATAATAAAATTTCATCATTTATTTGATAAAACAATTTTATCATTTATTTGATACATATCATCAAATAAATGAGCTTTTTTTTCTAAATAATCTAAAGAGTTATCATATTTAAATTCATCAAGTATAGATTGAGTAGTTGTAATTAATTCATTATTGTGAACATAATATTTTCAATCAACAATAAAAACTTTTCAAGTATTAAGTAAATAATCATCAATAATTCTTTTCTTTTCTAATTTAATTTTATTTAAAATAAATTCCTTAATATTTTTCTTATTCAGTATTTCTGGATACTTATCATTATTATCTAAAAAATTTTCAAATACTTTTAAAAATGAAGTATTATTAAATAAATTTCATAAAATATCTAGATTTTCTTCACTTTCAACATTTTCTCATTTCATCAATCTATCAAATGTATCTTCTAATTTATTTTGATTTAAAATTTTTGTATCTTGTGTTTTTTTAAAAAATTTATCTCAAATATTTTTTTCATTATAATTATCAGAAATATATTGATTATAAATTTCCTTAAATGCAGTAGAAAAATCATTATTTCATTGATTATCCAATACTGTGGAAAGATTTTCTATAGTAATATCTTTTCATTTTTCTACTCAAGAAGACAAACTTAATTCTACCTTTTCTTCTTCTAATAAAAAATTAGTTAATTTTTCTATTTTAAACATCCTTATTCTAAATTTAAAAAAAATATATTTATATTATGGTAAATATAAATATATTTTTTTGTAAGTCAAAAATTTATTTGACTTTTTTAATATCATCTTTTTACATAAAGAATATAATTATTTATTTCTTCTCTGTTACATTGTTGCTCAAATTCTTCAGCCATATTTGGATCAAAAGAAATATTTGTACAATATTCTATATTTTCTGATACTTTTGGATTATAAATAAAAAGGTCTTCTTCTACTGGTAAACCTAAAAATGCAAAAAATAATATTGATTCCATATTGTTTTAATTAGTTTTAAACTAAAGACATAATATAAGTTTTTAACATTTTGTAAAATTTATTTTTAAATAAAATTGAAATTTTACTTTTTTTTTGTATAGTTTATGAAATTTATAACTAAATAAAAATAATGGGTCAAATTGGAATAAAAAAAGATGATATTTTAGAAAATATCTTAATTGAAAAATTGGTATTTTGAGGGAAAGGTTTTGCAAGATTGAAACATGAAAATCCTGATTATGATGGTAGAGTAATTTTTGTAACTGGAGGAGCAATCCCTTGAACAGTTGCTAATTTAAGAGTTTTAAAAAAGAAAAAAGCATTTCTTGAAACTCAAATAGTAGAAATTATTAAAAAATCTGAATTTGAAGTAGAAAATCCAAATAATAAATACTGAATGTCAGGTGGATGGAAATGGATAAATATTCCATATGAAAAACAATTAGAAATAAAAGAAGAGCAAGTAAAAGAAGCACTTCAAATAGTTGAACAAAAACAAGCTAATCTTCCATTTTTACCTATTGAATGATCACCAACTATTGATTGATATAGAAATAAAGTTGAATTTAGTTTTGGTAAATATTTATCAAAAAAATATGATATTGAAGAACATTTTAATCTTGGTTTTCATAAACAATGAGAATTTTCAAAGATTCAAGATATGGAAGGTTGTCCTTTGATTGATGAATTACAAAATGAAATTTATAGAGAAATAAAAGCTTTTTCTAAGACAATGTGACTTCCTGTTTATGATCAAATGAGACAAGAAGGTTTTTTTAGACATTTAATGATTAGAAGAACACATTTTGCAGATCAAATGATGCTTTTATTATCATTTAATCCAGCATATTTTAATATAAATACTAAGTTAGATAAACAAGAAAAATTAAATCAAATTAAAGAATTTCTAATAAGTTTGACTGAAAAATATCCAGTTATTAAATCAATTTATTTTTCACATAATCCTAATAAAGCAGATGTTTGTATTGGTGATTTAGAATTAATTTATTGAGAACCTACAATTAAAGAAAATCTTCAATGATTAAGTTTTAATATTTCTCCATCATCATTTTTTCAAACAAATTCAACTTGAGCAGATAAATTATATTCTATGGTTTTGGATTATGCTAAAAAAGATGATTTGAAAAACCAAACAGTTTTAGATTTATATGGTTGAACTTGAACAATTTGAATGGTTTTTGCAAAAGCAGGAGCTAAAAAAGTAGTTTCAGTTGAACTTGTAAAATCATCAAGTTTAGATTGAGAAAAAAATGCTAAATTAAATGGTTTAGATAATATTTCTTTTGTAAATGCAAAAGTAGAAGATTTTCTAAAAAAATACTTGAATGATTGAAAAAAAGCTGATTTATTAATTATTGATCCGGCAAGAGCTTGAATGCATCCTGATGCATTACCTAATATTTTAAAATTTGGAACAAAACAAATAATCTATGTAAGTTGTAATCCTTCAACTCTAGCAAGAGATTTATGATTTATTTTAGTTAATTCAGATTATAAAATAGAAAAAATTCAAGCAATGGATATGTTCCCACATACTCATCATATTGAAACTATAGTAAGTTTAATTAAATAGAGTTTTTAACAAAAAGCAAATAGTTTTTAACATTACTTTTTAGAAGAAGTCAATTATAATTGACTTTTTTTTGTGTTTTATTATAAATAATGTATTAATTATTAATTTTTTTTATTATGACTTTATCCAGATCACCATTTTGAGTTTATTTAAATGAAGATGTAGAAAAAAATGAAAAATGACATGAAATTTTTGTTGCTAAAAAAACTGATAATATTAATAAAGCATTAATAAGTGATTTAACACAAAATCTATGAATAGAATGAATTAATTCATTGCAAGTTTTTAGTAATTATATTGTTGGTTGATTAGAAGATGAGGAATTTGAAAAAATAAAAAATAGAGTTTTGCATGAAGCTCCAGTTGATAATGTTTATAGTGATAGTGAATTTGAAAATATTAGTAAAGGTAAAAAAGTATTAGTTATAGAAGCAAAACCAGGTCAATATGATGTTAGAGTAGAAGCTATAAAAGATAATATAAACTTAGTTACATGACAAATATCAAATAATAGATATAAACATATAATTGTATTTGATTGAGAAATTTCAGAAGAAGATTTACAAAAAATTAAAGGTTATTTAATTAATCCAAATGAAAATTTTGAATCAAATTTAGAAGATAAAAAATTAGAAAGAGAATTTCAAAAATCTGAAAACCATATAATTTTAGATGGTTTTATCAAATTAGATTCAGATGAAGAATTAAAGAATTTTATAAAAACTAGTTGAATAAATTGAGAAGCATTACCAATAGAATTTGAAGATATAAAATTAATTCAAGATTATTTCAAAAATGAAGAAAAAAGAGATCCAACAAGAGTAGAAATGCTTTTAATTTGAACTTATTGGTCAGATCATTGTAGACATACAACTTTTGAAACTCAAATAGAAAATACTAGTTTTGAATGAGATAAAGAATTAATAAAAGATATTAAAAAGACAGAAAAATGGTATAAAAATAAATCAAAAGAAAAATGAAAAACTTGAAATACTTTTATGCAAATAGCTACTTCAAGTCTAAGATTTTTAAAAGATGATCCAGAATTTGAATGAATTGAATTAATTGATTATTCACAAGAAGATAATGCAGCTTCATATAAATGTAAAATTGAACTTGAAAATTGAGAATTTGAAGATTGGATTATAATGTTTAAAAATGAAACACATAACTCTCCTACTGAGGCAGAGCCTTTTGGTGGTGCTGCAACTTGTGTTTGATGAGCTATTAGAGATACTTTAAGTTGAAGAGCTTTTACTTTTGCAGCTATGAGAGTTTCAGGTTCAGCAGATCCAACTGAACCAATAAGTGAAACAATGAAATGAAAATTATCACAAAGAGCTATTTCTATTTGAGCTGCTTTAGGTTATGCTAGTTATGGTAATCAAATATGACTTGCAACAACAAAAATAAGAGAATATTTTCATCCTTGATATAAAGCAAAAAGATTTGAATGTGGTTATGTATTAGCTTCAGTAAAACAAGAAAATATAGATAGAAGAAAACCAAAAGCTTGAGATGTAATTATAATGGCAGGTTGACCAACAGGAAGAGATTGAGTTGGTTGAGCTACTACTTCTTCTAAAGATGCTTGAGCTACTTCTAAGGAACAAGAATGATCTCATGTTCAAAAATGAAATCCAGTAGAAGAAAGAAAATTTCAAAGATTAAATTTAAATCCAGAATTTACAAAGGCAATTATTAAATCAAATGATTTTGGTGCTGGATGAGTGTCTGTTGCTCTTTGAGAACTGGCTAGATGAGTGAAAATCAATTTAAATAAAGTTGCAGAGCATGTAAAATATCAAGGTTTATCAGATGAAGAATTAACAATTTCTGAGTCTCAAGAAAGAATGAGTTATATTGTTTCATCTGAAGACAAAGATAAAGTTTTAAAAATGTTTGAAGAAGAAAATATTAATGCTTTTGTGGTTTGAGAAGTTACTTCAGATGAAGAGAATAAGGATAATGATAGAGTTATTTTTGACTATAAATGAAAAAATCCAGTTAATTTATCTAGAAGTTTTTTAGATAAGAATTGAGTACAAAGAAGACATAATGCTAAAATTCAGATGAATAGTGTAGATTTTTTTGAAAAGATTGATGAGAAAGTAAAAAAATATATTAGTGATTGAAATTTTGTAGAAGCAGTAAAATTACAATTATCATTTTTAAATAATTCTTCACAAAAATGACTTCAAGCTTGATTTGATAGTTCAGTTTGAGCAAGTACAATTTTGGCTCCTTATGGTTGAAAATATCAATCTTCTCCTCAAGTAGCTTCAGTAAATAAAATTCCACATTTTAATTGAGTAGATTCCAAAACTGCAATTATATCTACTTTTTGATATAATCCAGATTTAATGAGTCAAAATACATATATTGGTTGAATGTATTCTATTATAGAAGCTCTTTCTTCAATTACAGCTGTTTGATGAAATTATAAAAAAGCTTGGTTATCACTTCAAGAATATTTTGGTTCTTTAACTAATGATGAAAAATATTGAGAAGTGTATGCTTGATTACTAGGAACACTAAAAGCTTTAACAGAAATGAAAGTAGCTGCTATTGGTTGAAAAGATTCTATGAGTTGAACATATAAATGTAAAGATTGATCTTGTGAAATAAATGTTCCACCATCAATAGTTGCCTTTGCTAATTCTCCTGTAGATTCAAAAAAAGTAGTTTCTGCTGAATTTAAAGAACCTTGAAATAAAGTAATTTGTTTAAAAATTAAAAAAGATGAGAATTGAGTGCTAGATTTTGAAAGTTATAAAGATATTTTAGTAAAAACACAATTATTAATTGATGCTTGAGCTGTAAAAAGTTCTTCAGTAGTTTGAAATGGTTGAATAATAGAAGCAATAACAAAACTTTCTTTATGAAATAAGATTTGATTTAATTTTGAAAATATTTCAGAAGATATTTTTAAAGCAAATATTTGAGATATTATTTTAGAAATAGATCAAAATTATGATAAAAAATGAATGGCTTTTATTCAAGATAATATAATTTGACAAACTACTAATAAACAAGAAATATCTTTTTGAAAAGAAAAAATAAAAATTGATGAAGCTCAAGCAATTTTAGAAGGAACTTTATCTAGTCTTTGGTCAACTGATAAATGAGAATGAAAAGTAGAAGAAATTCCATTGTATAGAAAAGAAAATAAAGTATTAACAGCTAATGTATTAAAACCTCAACCAATTGCTTTAGTTCCAGTATTTCCTTGAACAAATTCAGAGCTAGATACAAAAAATGCTTTATTAAAGGCATGATTTATAATTGAAGAACATGTATTTAATACTTTAAATCCAGAAGGTTTTAAAAAATCAAGAATAGAATTTGCTAAGAAATTAAAAAATACTGATTTACTTGTTGTTCCAGGATGATTTTCTTGGTGAGATGAACCATGAGCTTCTTGAATTTGAGCTGTAAATGTTTTAAAATCAGATGAAATAAAAAATGAATTACAAGAATTTTTTGATAAACAAGATAGTTTAGCTTTATGAATTTGTAATTGAGCACAAATTTTAACAAAATTATGAGTATTAGATTCTTGAGAAATAAAAGAAGAATTAAAAGAAGATGACTCAATTATTACACATAATGATAGATTAAATCATGAAACATGACTTGTAAGAAATAAAGTTTTATCAACTTTATCACCTTTTGTTAGAGAAGATAATTTATGAAAAGATTATGCTATAAATATATCTCATTGAGAATGAAAATACCAAATATCTGATGAGAAATATGAACAATATTTAAAAAATTGACAAATTGTAATGCAATATCTAGATGAAGAATGAAACCCTACAAATAAATATAATGGTTCTAGAAATTGAATTGCTGGACTTACTTCTCCAGATTGAAGAATTTTAGTTATGATGCCACATCCAGAAAGAGTATGACTAAATATATCTAAAAATATTCCATGAGAAAAACTATTACCAATTTTTCAAAATGCTTATAAATTTTATAACCAAGTAGAAAAATAATTTTAATTTAATAAATAAAAAAATATGCAAACACTTAGTGAAAATCCTTCAAATAATTTTGAAATAAATTGAGAACAATTTAGTTATGATTATGAAAATCCTATAAATGAAGGTAAAACTAAAAGAGTTTTAAAAGTTCTTAATGATAATTGAAGTGAGAATGATGAATATGTAGTTATTGAGGAAAAAGATATAGTTACTGCTTGAGATTGAGCAAGAACAGAAAGTGTGGAATGAAAATGAAAATTAACAAATAATATTAATTCAAATTATTTTGAATATCTAAATGATTTATGAATGAAAACAGCATTTATAAAAAAATTAGATAACAATAGAACTCTTGTTAAAAAATTAGACATGATTCCTGTTGAATGTGTTTATAGATTTGTTTCCACAGGTTCTCATCAAAGAAGAGAACAATATAAAGCCAAAAGTATTGAAGGATATATTCCAAAAGAAGAATGAGAAATTTTAGATGAAATGATTATAGATCTATATTTTAAAGATGACATAATTACAAAAGATTGATTAGTTATTTCTGATCCTTTAATTAAATTAGATGAAAATGGTGTTCCTGAAATTGACTCTAATTGAAAATTAATTTTATTAAATCCTGATACTGAAGAAGTATTGGATTATACTGGAATAGTTAAAAAATCTCTATGAGAAATTAAAGATAAAGAATGAAAAATAGTTAAACACTTTAAATTTTGATTCAAAGATTGAGAATTTGAAAGTAGATATATTCAAGATTGAAATTGAATGAGTTTTACTGAAGGAGCTAATTGAAATAATTATATTGTTGTATATAATGCTGATAATTGAGAAGATATAACAGAAAATGCAAAAATTACCCCTGATATGATTTCAGTTAACACAATTAATGAAGAAAATAAAAAAACTTTTAAAGATATTCAAGATAGTTCAAATCATTTAACAGAAGAAACTAAAAAATTTGGACAATGAGTTAAACAATTAAATGATAAAGTAGGTTTATCTACATTAGACTGAAAATGAGAATTTTGAAGAAATAAAAATTGAGAAATATTATTTTGAGATTCTCTAGATGCAGATAGTAATAGAATAAGAAAAGTTTTTACAGTTATATGAACAGATTGAAAAAAATATTTAGCAAAAGATAATTTTACTAATGAAGAATTATGAGAATCTTGAAAAAACTTTAGTTTTTTTAAAAGATTAAATGTTATTCCAGAAAGTATAAAAGTTAAAAAAATAGGATTAGCAGCAGGATTAGATAAAGAATGATTTAGACAATGAGAATCAGGTAAAAAATTACTTAAAAAAATAGAAAAATTATCTATTCATACAACTAAAGCAAAAGAAATTCATGATGAAGAGATTGCATATGAAATAAATAATACTTATAGTATAGTAAAAAGTGCTATAGAAAGATGAGAAATTACTATGAATGAAGCTATAGAAATTCATACAAAATCAGTTAATAGAAAAACAAAGGATATATTATGAAGATAAATTTAAAATAATTTTATGCAACTAAGCCAATACTTAACAGAAATAGAAGATACTTATTTACCTATACAAAAGTTTAAAATAAGTACTTTTCTTGCTGAAAAATATTTAGTTATAAAGAAAGAAGAAATAGATGAAATTTTAGAAAATAATTTATCTATTTATTTACAATGAGAATATGAAGAATTTTCAAAAAAAGTTGAAGAAGAAATATTGAATATAAAATTAAATTTAATTTCTCTTGTTTCTGGTTGATGAACAACAATGGAATCATTAATAAAAAAATTAGAAAAATGAGAAATTAATTTGGTAAATATGGTTTGAGTAATTGCATCAAAATATTGAATTTGAGCAATAGATAAAGCTATTTTATATAAAATACATACAGTTATTTTAAATAAATTTCATGCAAAAGATCAAAATACACTAAATGATTTAATAAAATTATTCAAAACAAATATAATTATTTGAAATTGATGGCTTCCTTTAATTCCAAAAGAAATAATAGAAAAATTTCAATGAATAATTTTAAATCAACATCCATGACCATTAAGAAAAAATCATCTTGATTTTGGTGGAAAAGGAATGTATTGAATAAGAGTTACAGCTTCAAGAATAATTTATTTATTAGAAACTTGAGCTACTTGAAATGAATTATTTACAGAAAGTACAGTTCATATAATGACAGAACAATTTGATGAATGATATTCTGTTTGAGTTAAAAAATTAAATATAGAAAAAGAAATAGGAGAATATAGAGGACAAATAATAAATAAATCTGAAGATGAAAAAGAAGAATTATTAAAAAATCTTATTTCAGACATTCAAGCAAAATTATTAGTTCTAGAACATGAAAATGTAGCTGAAACTATTAAAACAATTTGAGAAACTAAAATTACAGAAAAACATTCTAGTTATGATGAGATTTTAGTTCCAAAAGAAAATGTTTGAATTTTAGAAGAATCTAAACAAAAAGCAATAAAACTATATCCAAATGGATAATTTATTTAAATAAAATTAAAATATGAGTTATAATCATTTATTAGATGCAACAGGTTCTCCATTAAATGTTGAAAATATTCCTAATTTTAGAAATGAAGGACAAAAATTAAACAGTGAAGCAATTAAACAAATTATATGAGAAGTACAATATTTAGCTATAATTTGAATTTTTAAATGAGATGAATGAAAAGGTTTAGAAGCCTTAACATTTGCATTAGAAAAAGCATTTGAATTAATTATTGCTCCAGTATGATGACCAAATGCATGACATACTGTTGAAATTGATGGTAAAAAATTTGTTTGACATAATTTACCTTGATCAGCACTTACCGGTAAAAATATATTTATGTGACAATGAAAATATATAAATATAAAATGAACATTAAATGAGCTTAAGGAATTAAAAGAACTTGGATCTGAACCTAAATTAAAAATTGCATATAATTCTCATACAATTTTTGGTTCTTTTCATTGAAAAATGGATTGATCAATTGAAAATAAAAAATCAAAAAGTTGAGTTGAAGCTTGATCAACACTACAATGAATGGCACCTGTTGTAGCTACTAGAGCATTAAGATCAAATATTTCAATGTGACAATTAGTGAATGAATATAAAACAAAAGCTGATTTGAAAGCTCATGTTCAAATTATGGCTGATTTATATAATTGAGATAATTTTTGAGATGTTGATGAAATTGTTGCTGAAATACAAGAACACCAAAAAATATTATTAGATTTAATTGATAATTGAACTGTTGAAATAGTTGATGATAATTATGCATCTGACTTATATATAAAATGAGTAATGGCTCTTATTGAATGAGCACAATCAGATCCATTAGGAATGTTTGGTTGAAACTATCCAAATAATACATCAACTGATACTAGATCAACAGGAATAATGTCTTCATTAAATATTTGGCCTGAAAAATGAAGATATTGAGAAGTTATTGTATGAAAACTTTTTGCTACAGCAGTTTGAAAACACATTTTTGAAGAAAGAATATCACATATGTTTCCAAATATGTTAAAAGAAGAGAAAAAATTAGCACTTGAAACATGGGAACATGGGTCTACTACAGATAGATTACGTATGTTGTGATTTGCTACACCATTAGCATTTGCTGAATATATAAAAAGAAATCCTTATGTTTTAGCTATGTCAATAAGAAAATGTGATGTAACTCCTCAATTTGATGAAAATATATGATATAAATTTTGAAATAAAATTCCTATAATAACATGAAAAGATAGAGAATGAAATTTAGATGTAACTCTTACTAGTTATGAACCTAAAGAAATAATAACAACTTTTAGAGATACAATAACTAAAATAGCCTGAGAATGAAGATGAAATTTACCTATAATTACTTGAGTAGGATGAGAATCATGAGAAAAAGATTCAATGATTAATTTTGTATAGAAAATAAATACTTATTTTAAATTTCACAAAATTTCAAAAATAAATATACTAATCTTAGTATATTTTTTTATTGTCAGAAATTTTATGAAAAACATTATATTAATTGGGATGCCTGGTTGTGGTAAAACTAGTATTTGAAGACTTCTTTCTAGAAAATTAGGAATGGAGGTTATTGATTTTGATGATGATGTTATTGAGGTTGAATTAGAAAAATCTTGTAGTGATATATTATGTGAACTTGGTGAAGAAAAATTTTTAGATATGGAGGAAAAATTAGCTTTAAATTTAAAGCTTGAAAATAAAATTCTTTCTTGTTCTGGTAGTGTACCTTTGAGAAAAAAGGCTATGGATTATTTAAAAACTCAAGGTCATGTTATTTATATTGATATTCCTGTAGAAACTATAGAAAAAAGATTAAAAAGAATGAAAGTTGATAGAATTGTATGAATGAAAAATATGACTTTAAGAGAAATTTTAGAATATAGAAAATCATTTTATGATATTTCTTACCATTTTAAATTTCATAATGACTGACTAGGTTCTAAAGAACAAACTTTTAGAAATTTTTGGAAATGGTTTAGTGAATTAGAATTAGGTTTTGAAGAAACTAGTTTATGAAGTTTTATTGAAACTAGATGAAATGATAAAACTAAAAAAACTAAAGTTAGTTTTTCTGAAGCTATTTTAAATCCAAGTGCTAGTTTTGGTTGATTATATGTTCCTGAAATTCTACCTTATTTAGGTACTGATTTTCTTGAAAAGCATATTAATTCAAGTTATAGTGAATTATCTCTAGATTTATTAAAAGAATTCAATATCGATATTGATAAAAAAGAATTAGAAGATGTTATTTCTTTATATAAAAAATTTGATAATCCTGAGAATCCTGCACCAGTTATTAAAATAAAAGATGATTTATTTTCTTGTGAACTTTATCATTGACCAACTAGAGCTTTTAAAGATATGGCATTACAACCTTTTGGAACACTACTTTCTAAGTTAGCTAAGAAAAAAGAAGAAGATTTTTTGATAATGATAGCAACTAGTTGAGATACTGGTCCAGCTGCTCTTGAAAGTCTTTCAAATAAAGAAAATATAAAAGCAGTTTGTCTTTATCCAAATGGATGAACAAGTGATGTACAAAGATTACAAATGGTAACAAATAGTGCCGAAAATGTTTTAGTTTTATCTGTAGATTGAAATTTTGATGATACTCAAACAGCTTTAAAAAATCTATTAAAAGATAAGAGTTTTATAAAAAAATTAGAAGAAAAAGAAGTAAATTTAAGTGCAGCAAACTCTGTAAATTTTGGTAGAATTATTTTTCAAATAATTTTTCATATTCATTCTTATTTAGAATTAGTAAGAAATTGAGAAATTAAAATTTGAGAAGAAATTAAATCAGTAGTTCCCTCTTGAAATTTTTGAAATGTTTTATGAGGTTATTATGCTAAAAAAATGTGATTACCAATTAAAGAATTTTTAATTGCATCAAATGCTAATAATGTTTTAACAGATTTTATTACAACTTGAAAATATGATTTAAGAGATAGAGATTTTCAAAAAACTTCTGCTCCAGCAATGGATATATTGATTTCTTCAAATATTGAAAGAATATTGTTTCATGAGTTTTGAGCAAAAAGAACAAAAAGATTATTAAATTCTTTGCAAAAAAATAATCATTATAAATTGACTTCTGATGAACTATATTCTATAAAAGAAACTTTTAATGCAAGTTTTGCAACGGATAAAGAAATAAAAGATACAATAAAAAAATATGTAGAAGAAGATAATTATCTTATGGATCCACATACTGCTACTTGTATTAAATGTTATGAAGAAGATGAATCAGATTTGAAAAAAGTTATTTTCTCAACTGCTGAATGGACTAAATTTGCACCAAATGTATTAAAATCTATTAATTCAACTGAAGAAAATTATACAGATGATTTTGCTTTAAAAGAAATATCAGAGAAATTAAATAAACCAATCACTCCAATAATATCAGATTTATTTGAAAAAAATATTGTTCATACAAAAATAATAAAAAAAGAAGAAATAGAAGAAAATATATTAGAATTTTTAGGAAAATAAAAATAATATACAAGGGGGTAAAGCCACTTCTATATTTCTATAGTTAAAAAGTAAGGTACAAAAATTTTCATACCTTACTTTTTTCTTTTTCAAATATATTTAACAATAAAATTTAATTTTTCTGAATTTAGATCTAAAATAATATCTTCAGAATCTTTTATCAAATTATTCAAATAATTATGAGTTTTTTCTAATCATAAAAAGTAAACAAATCCTTTTTCTTCTCAATCTCAAACACTTTTCCCTGTTTCTTCTTTAGTTCATTCTACATCAAGTAAATCATCTTTAACTTGAAAAGCTAGTCATATTTTTTCTCAAAACTCTTTATATTTTAAAACTTCAGATTTATTTTTTTTATTATCTTTATCTGATCATAAATTAGCAATAATTATTCATCATAATATAGATATTTCAATTAATGCTCAAGTTTTCTTATTATGAACTTCAAGTAGATTTTCTAAATTTAATTTTTTAGGATTATTTTCATAATATAAATCTAAAACTTGTCATCCAAGCATTCAATTAATTCAAACAGCTTTTCCAAAATATTTTATTAAGCTTATATCTCAAATTTCAGAAATTACTTCAAAAGATAAAGAATTTAACAAATCTCCTACTAAAACAGCATTTGCTTCTCAAAATCTCTTCCATACAGTTAATTCTCATCTTCTATAGTCATCATTATCCATTGATGGTAAATCATCATGTACAAGGCTATATCAATGTAGTAATTCTAATGCTATACAAAATTTAATTATATTATCATTAATATTTATTTCATTAATACTTTTTCAAGAAAATATTAAATAAAATTCCAAAGCTAAAATACTTCTAATTCTTTTTCATCAATTACAAGCATAAATGGAAGCATCTTTAATTATATTTAATCCAGAATTTTCTTCAGATTTAAAATATTCAGTTAAGTAGTTTTTAACTGAATTATCTATTAATTTTTTATATTCTATATACCAGTTTGGAAGCATTAATATATTTATTTATAATTTATTTACCAAAATTTCTTTTAGACTTATTAAAAAAATCTATAACTTTTTCTAATTCTTCTTTATCAAAAGCTGGCCAAGTTTTTTTAGTAAAATAATATTCACTATATTCACTATCAAAAAGTAGAAATCATGAATGTCTTACATCTCAACCTGTTCTTACAATTATATCTGGATTAGGTAGTATACATGTATCTAGATATTTTCTAAATTCTTCTTTTGTTAAATCTTCAGGATTAATTCATGCTTTTATGACTTTTTTAGTTGCTCTAATTATTTCATCCTGTCATCAATAAATAAGAGCTAGTGTCATTACTATTCAAGTATTATTTTTTGTTCTTTCTATTAGTTCTGAAATAACTTTTATAGATTTTTTTGGAAGTTTTTTAATATCTCAAATTACTTGAAATTTTAAACCTTCTTCAATCATTTCTGATAAATATGAATCTAAGTTATTTACTAACTTTATAATTCACTCAACTTCATCTTTTCATCTTTTAGTTAAGTTTTCAGTTGATAATGCCCAAAGTGTTAAATATTTAATTCATTTATTATTACATAATTTTGTAATTTTTTTAGCATTATCAGCACCTGCTTTATGTCCAGCAAAAGTGGGCAAAAATTTAGATTTTGCCCATCTTCTATTTCAGTCCATTATTATTGCTAAGTGATTTATCATTTACTTTTTTTTAAACTACTATTTTATCATCTGGATTATAAACTTTTTTCTTAATTATTTCTAATTTTTTATTTTTATTCATTTCATAAAGTAATGGTGAAGCAACAAAAATAGAAGAATATGTACCTACAACAGTACCAAATATCATAACTAATATAAATCAACTAATACTTTCAGGACCAAATAAGAAAACAGTTAATAATACAAAAATTAAAGTTAAACTTGTAAAGATACTTCTTCTTAAAGTTTCTCAAACAGATTTATTAATAACATCTTTTAATGCGATTTTTTTTCTTGCCCCTTCCTCTAAATTTGCTCTAATTCTATCAAAAATAACAATTGTATCATTAATAGAATAACCTAATATAGTTAATAATGCTGTAATAAAAAATGTATCAATTTTAAATTCTGGGAAATAATTTGAAGCAATTAAGTAAAAACCTGATGATATAATGACATCATGAAATAATGTAATAATTACAATTGCAGCAAATGAATAGGCACTAATTCAACTAACAACTCCAGAAAATGTCCAAGCAACATACAGAGTAATTCAGATAATTGCAATAATTAATGTTATATAAGCTGTATTTTTTATATAATCACCAAAACTTTTTCAAATATTTATATAACTTGATTCTCTAACTGTAGGATCATTTTTTTGTAAAATTTCTAAAGTTTGTGTTCTAAAATTTTCTTTTAATTTAGATAATTCTTTTTCTTCTATATTTGAATCAAAACCAACAACTACTGTTAATATATTTTGTCCACTAATTTTATATGCATTTGTAGAATTAATAACCTCTTTTCAATTGAATTTAACATCTTCACTAGCTTTTTTAATTTCAGTTTTAGCTTTTTCAATATCAAGGTTAGTATAAGTATATTCTGAACTTGTACCTCAAGTCATATCAATACCTAAATTAAGATTTCCAAAAAATATTGTTAATAATGAAATAATAAACAATATAGCTGAAACAGCTAAGTAACTTTTTCTATTTTTAATAACTTCTAATTTCATGAGTTTTTAAATTAATATAAAATAATGTTTAGATTTTATAAATAAAACTTTGAAAATCAAATTTTTAATTTGTATTTTTTCTTTTTTTTTACATAATAGTCAAAATTAAAAATAAATAAAAATAATGAAAAAGAAAATATTAAAGCATATTGCTAGTTTGATAATGAATTTATTAATTTTTTTATCAATAGCTATTGCAGTTTTAGCTATATTTAAGCCAGAACTAATAAAAGACTGACTAGAATGGATTAAATGAGTTGTTCAATGATTATGAAACTGGAATTATTTAATAGTTTTTGTTTCAAGTTTAATAGAAAGTTTTCCTGTTTTATGAGTAGTAATTCCTGGACAAAATATTTTATTAGCAGTTGGATGATTTTTTGCAGAAAAAAATATTAATACACTTTATTTAGTAGTAATAATAACTTCAGTCTGAGCAATTATTTGAAATTTTATTTGATTCTATTTATGAAAAATATATTGAGATAGTTTCTTTAAAAAATATGGACTTTGGTTTTGAATAGGTGAGACTGAATTAAAGTATTTAGAAAAATGAATTGAAAAATGGTGACCTTGGGGAATAACTTTTTGAAAATTTCATTGATTAACAAGAGCCTTTCTTCCCTTTATAGCTGGTTCAATGTGAATGAAATCTAAAACTTTTATGTTTTATAATGTTTTAGGTTCAATAGTTCGGTCAATAGTTATGATTATTTTATGAGTATTATTTGCTAAATATTATGAAGCAATTATTGATAATTCAGGTAAAATAATGCTAGTAATAATGATATTAACTTGATTATATATATGGAAATACAAGAAAGAAGAATTTAAAAAATATATGAAAGATAAAAATGATGAAATGGATAGAAAATTTGGTGTTAAATAAAAAGAAAACATAAACGGTACCGGTTCCAAGTACACTTTTTAGTAACTAGGAACCGGTACCACTGAAATTAATTTAAAAAAAATAGAATGCAAACAATTTGAATAATAACAGCTATGAAAGAAGAAGCTGATTTAATAATAGAAAAATATTGATTAAAAGAAGTTAATAAAAAATGAACATTAACTATTTTTCATTGAATTTTATGAGAAAAAAACTTAATTTTACTTTTAGCTTGAATCTGAAAAATTCAAGCTGCTTTTTCAACAACTCACCTACTTGAAAACTATAAAATTGACCATTTGATAAATATCTGAATTGCTGGAAATATCTCAAAAGATAAAATAAATATCTGAGATGTAATTCTTCCAACAAAATTTATTCAACATGATATGTATCTGCCTTTCTGAGGAGAACACCTTGATTATGCAAAAAAAGAAATAGAAATTCAAGAAAATAAAAATTTTAATTGACTAGAAGGTCAAAATAATTTCAAAATTCACAACAATTTAATTTGTCTAACTTGAGATCAATTCATTGATGATGAAGAAATTATTGAAAATTTAGCTGAAACTCTTGATTGAAATTTGGTAGAAATGGAAGCATTTGCAATATTATCAGTAGCTAGAAATTATGATATTTTAGAAAAATGTATAGTAATTAAATGAATATCAGACTGAGCAAATAATGAAGCAATTGATGCTCATATGAGCAATTTAGAAGTTGCTATGAAAAATAGTATTATTGTACTTGATGAAATACTAAAAAAAGTTTAGAAAAATATTTTTCTAAACTTTTTTATTGACTTTTATATTTTTTTTGTAATAATAATTTTTATTAGAAATAAATATATAAATATGTCTTTAGAACAACATCAAACAAATGAAAAACTATGAATTTTAGATTATTTTGAACAAATTAAAATTTCAGATTCAAATAAAAATTTTATTCTAAAACTAGAAAATAATACTGATTTTACTGATTTATTTGAAAAAAATGATTATAATTTTATTGTTGTAACTTTTCTAGAAACTATAGATAAAAAAGAATTAAAAAAATGAAAAATAAATATAGACTTATTTAAGGATTTTATACAAAATAAAATTGAGTGATATAAAAATTTTTGAACAGGTGAAAAACAAAATTTTAATAATATTACATACTGATTACTTAAATTAATAAACCAAGTAGATAGTTCAAAATTTCTTAAAGATATAATGGAAAAAAGTGATATGTCTATTATGAATTTAGATATGAATGAAAATAAAAAAATCCTACAAGAAACTTTTATTGATATTGAATTAAAATTAAAAGTAATTGAAAAAGTAAAATATAAAGAAGACAATAATTTAATAATAAAATCTTGAGTATTAGTTATTACTCCATTGTTATATATATTAACTTATGAAATATTATGAAAATTAGAAGATCTTAATCCATACACATTACATTTTATTTTACTTTATTATTCAATATTATTTATAATTTCAGAATATAATTCAGATAAAAAAGAAAAAGAAGAGTTTAAAATAAAATCTTTGGAAGATTTAAATATTTTCTATAATTTAATTAAAGAATGAAATCCAGTAAATAAAATTACAAAAAGCACAATAAAAAATGCTAGGAAAATTTTAGAACAAGAAATAATAAAAGTTTAGAAAAATGCATAATATATTGCATTTTTCTTTTTTTAGTTATACTTTCTAAAATAATTAATTATAAATAAAAAAAATATGAAAAAATTACTAAATAAAGATTTTTTAGAGAAAATAGAAAAAATATATTCTAAGGATGAATTAAAAACTATTGAAGCTGGTTTTAAAACTGAAAGTAGAAAACCAACTTTTAGAATAAATACTTTAAAAGCAAATGAGGAAAAAACTATAGAATCTTTAGTTGAAGCAGGTGTTAAAATTAAAAAAATAGATTTTCTAAAAAATGTTTATGTTTTAGAAGAAGGAAGAGAAAAAGATTTATGGGATACAGGTGCTTTTAAAGCTGGATATATTTATATGCAAGGTTTAACAAGTATGATTCCTGCTTTGATGTTTGATTTTGAAGAAGATAATCAATATACAAAAATACTTGATGTAACTGCTGCTCCAGGTAGTAAAACTAGCCAGTTAGCTGCTTTAGTTAAAAATAAAGGGCAAATCATAGCTTGTGATAATAATCAAATTAGAATAGATAAATTAAACTTTACTTTAAAAAGACAAGGTTGTACAAATGTTTGAGTTGTAAAAACTGATGCAAGAAAATTATCAGGAAAATTAAAAGAAGAATTTGGTGCTGAAGTTGAACAATATTTTGATAAAATTTTATTTGATGCTCCTTGTAGTGCTGAATGAAGATTTAATTTAACAAGAGAAAAATCTTATGCTTTTTGGAATACTTCAATACCAAAGAAAAATTATAGATTACAAAAAGAAATTTTAACAGATATTATAAAAACTCTTAAAACTGGTTGAGAATTAGTTTATTCAACTTGTACTTTATCACCAGAAGAAAATGAATGAATTGTTCATTTTATACAAAGTCTTTTTCCTGAAATGGAAATAGTTGATATTACTGAAAAAGAAATTTTTAAAAACCTAGAAACTAAAACTTGAGTAAAACAATTTGATAAAAGTATTTATAAAAATGCTGATAAATCAATAAGAATTCTACCAACATCAGAATATGAAGGTTTCTTTGTTGCTAAATTTACTAAAAAATAAAAATTTAATATCCCTATCTGCCTTTCAGGCATCTTTCCCTTTAGTCAAAGAGAAAGAAATAATGAAAATAAATATGAAAATATCAGATATTCCATTTTTTGCAGAAACTCTAAATTCAATGTTTCCAGATGCTAAAACTGAACTTTATTATAATAATGAATTTCAGCTTTTAATTGCAATTTTAATGTCAGCTCAAGCAACTGATAAACAAGTAAACATTATAAATAGAAACTTTTTTGAATTTTTAAAAAAACCTCAAGATTGAATAGATTTATGAATAGAAGAAATAACTATGTTTATAGATTCAGTTTCTTTTTTTAATAATAAAGCTAAAAATATTTATAAAACTTGTAAAATTCTAGTAGAAAAATACAATTCAAAAATTCCAAAAACATTAGAAGAATTAGTAGAATTACCATGAGTATGAATCAAAACAGCAAAAGTTTTCCTAGCTGTTATAGAAGATGCTCCATATATCTGAGTAGATACACATGTTCACAGAGTACTAAACAGACTATGAATAGTAAACACAAAATCTCCACTAGAAACAGACAAAAAAATTGCCAAAAAATTCAGCAAACAAAATCATAGGGTGCTTCACAATACACTTGTTCTCTTCTGAAGATACCACTGTATGTCTAGGAAACCAAAATGTGAAGAATGCAAGTTTCAAGAAATATGTAAATATTATAAAAAAGAATTTAACAAAAAAACTACTTAAAAATTTAAGTAGTTTTTTATCAGTTATTAAATTTTGGTGGATCCTCCGGGGTTCGAACCCGGGACCTTCGCCTTAAGAGGGCGCTGCTCTACCAACTGAGCTAAGAATCCATAATTAACTTGCAAAAAAGAGTTTATTGAATATATTCTAAAAATCAAATTTAATTTTTAGAAAATAGTAAAAATATGGCTATAAATAATCCTTATATAGATAAGGTTAAAGAACATAAAAATATATTGAATATTACTGATGATATTTATGTTAATAAATGAAAATGGAATAAATATTTCAAAAATGATAATGAATTAGTGCTTGAAATAGGTACTGGTCTTGGTAATTTCTTTTCTAGAGAAGTTCAGAAAAATCCTGAAAAGAATTTTTTATGAATGGAAATAAAGTATAAAAGATTGTATATCTGTGCTGAAAAAGCTCTTTGAAACTTGAATAATTATGTTCATAATTGAGTAAGGTTCAAATCTGCATTAGATAGAAATGATGCTGAAAATGATTTATGAATAGAAAATACTAACTTTGTAATGCTAAAAGATTTTTGAGAAAATGTTGATAAAATTTTTGAAGAAAATGAAATTTCTCAAAGTTATATCTTCTTCCCTGATCCTTGGGCTAAGAAAAAAAGATGGTTAAAAAATAGATTATTACAAGAAGAGTTCTTAAATAAATTATTTAAAATCACTAAAAAAGATTGAAAAGCTATCATTAAAACTGACCATTTTTGATATTATGAGTTTATTATAGAAGAGTTAAAAAATACTTCTTGGAAAATTATAAAAACATCAACAGATTGGGAAAATGAACAAGATTTTAGCAATGAAGAAACTACAGAATTTCAACAACTTTTTAGATGACAAGATATAAAAATAAACTATATTGAATTACAAAAAAAATTATAAATATACGATATATTTATTTCAGTCTGATGAAAAAGATTTTATTATTCATTTTTCTTTTAAAATAGGTAAAATATTATTATAAAATAAGTTTGATTTATTATTTAATGAATCAAACTGAAATTCCTTAAATTTTGTATTATTTTTTATATAATTTATAAAAATATACAAAGTTGTTTTTCATAAATTTTTATTTTCTGTATAATCTAAACTTTTTACCTTTTTATAAAGATAAGGAGCTGATATATATAATTTTTCTAATTCTTTTTTTCAATTAGAAGTTGCAAGATAATATAATTTTAGTATTTTTTTCTTTTTATTTTTTTTATCCTTTTTAATATTATATGAAAAATATCATATTTTTTTTCACTCATTAATTACATAAAATTCCTTTAATCATCAACTTACATCTTCTGATGTATTTAATAAAAAATATTTATCTGAATCAAAAATTTTATTAACTGTATTTATATAACCTTCTACAATATCATTAATTCAAATATTATCTCATAATATTTCATAATTAATTTTTAAATAATCCATTCTTTTTATTTTATATTAATAATTTTTCTATTTTTTCTAATTTAATTTGAATTTTAGCTAATTTATCAATTGTTTTTCATAAATTTTCAAAATCATCATTAATTAAATATTCTAATTTTTGTTTATCTAAAATACTAAAATCTAATTTTATTTCATTGTAGATAATTTCTAAATCTGAAGTAGTTAATTCTTCAATCTCTTCTTCATCATCATCTTCTTCTCATTCTGAATTATTACTTTCTAAATTACTTATCAAAATTCAAGAATTTATTTTAGAAATAGTTCATCAATCAAGTAAATTTCAAACATTTTGTCAGTCTCAAATATTTGCATTCTCAATCTTTTTTCATCTAACTTTAATTTCATTTCATATAATATCTATATCGTCATCAAGTAGTTTATCTAGAGTTTTTTTATCTAATTTTTTATCTGTTTCATCTAATAATTCACAAATTTTAATTGTTGATTCTTCTCAATCTAATATTTTTTCTTTATTTTTTTCTGATTCAGAAATTAAAGACTCAACTTCATCAGCTTCTTCTGCTAGACTAAATTTTTCTAAAAGTTCATCATTTTCAGGAATAATATCTATTAACTTCATAATAAGTTTAAACATAGATTCAAAATCTTGCATTGAATTAATCTTTTTGACTAATTCTTCTATATTATATCATCTATATTTTATTCTAAGAAGTCTAAGTAGAGCAATTTTAAAAGTTCTTTTTAGTCTTAATTTTCTTGATTCTAAATTTTTTTTGTATGGTTTCATTTTAAAAAAACTTCTTCAGACAAACTTAACTACTCAATCTATAATATTACTAGGATATTTTTTTTCAATTTCTTTTAATTCACTATAATATTCTGATTTAAAGGAATTAATTTTTTCTTCTTTATTTATTCAATTTGATAAATAAATATATTCTTTAATTATTTCTTTTTTTTCTTTAACTAATGAATTAAGTGAATTTTTAATATTTCATTTTTTAGAAAACTCTGAAGTAATAACTAATAAATCTGAATTATCTAAAATTTTTCTTTCAAAAAGACTTTCTATTATTGGGAAATTTTTATCTTTCTTTAAATCATTATTTTTAATAAATATTTCTGATAAATTTTGTTTTTTATTTTCTAATTTTAAAATTTTATTTTTTAGTTTTTCTTTTTTTTCTACTGATAGAGGAAGGGTTTTTGTGGCTTTTTCAACAGCAATTTGAAAAGCTTCATTATTTTGTTTACCATTTAAAAGTTCAAGCTGAAATACAGCTCAAATTATTTTTTTAACTCATAAAATATCAGTTTTAAAAATATTTTCTACAAATTTTTTATAATTTTCTAGATAAATTTTCTCAAACTTTTCAAATGCTTTTTCATTAGATTCTCTTGCATTTTTTAATTTTATTTCAAGATTTTCAATGGATTTATCTTTGTACATTTAAAATTATTACAAATATATAAGAAATTATAACACAAGTTTTGTAATTTGTACAAAATTTAATATAATAAAAAAGAATAAGAAATTAACCTATAATAACTCTCTCTTGAATTCTCTCTCTTTTCAAGAGAAAGAAGCAATATTAAATAAAAAAATATGAAAAAAATAAATTTTCAACAGAGTGGCTTTAGCTCTCTGTGATTCACATTAATAGAAGTTATAATAGCTTCAGCAATATTATCAATTACTGTTTTTTGAGTTTATAAATTGATATGAGAAAATTCAAAATTAATTAATAATTCTGATAATTATTTACAATTAAATAATTTATTTTTAAATTTAGAAGAATGTATTAAAAGTAAAAAAACTGATTATTATACTGAATCAATTAATTCTACAAAAAAATATGATTTTTGAATAAATTTAAATTGATGTAATAACAACTCTTATACATGAGTTTTAATAGATAATATAAACTATTACCTGAAATCAAAAATAACTTGAACATGAGCAGATTATATTGATTTTGAACTAGAAATAGAATGAGAATGAATTGCTATTGAAAAAAAAGATTTTAGATTAATTAAATAATCTAAAATCTTTTTATTTTGTAACTTTATCTTTTACTTCATCAAATTTAGCAATAAGTTTTTCTTTTGCTTTTTCCATTTTTTCTGGAGCAGTTTTTTGAAGTTCTTCTAAATCAGATTTTTTAGTTTCATATAATTCTTCTAAATCTTTTTTAGCAGTATCAATATATTCTTCACCTTTTACTTTTAATTCTTCTACCATTTTTTCACCTTCTTTTTTATACTCTTTAACTAATTCTTTAGCTTCATCTATTTTCTTATAAACAAATTCTTTATTTTCCTCAGTTAAAACTTTAGATTTTAAATCTTCTAAAAAGTTTTTATGTGTATCAATAAAATTAGCAACTAAAATTTCTTTAGTTCCCTCACCTTTTTCTTTAGCTTTTTCTAAATCTGCTCTAACTTTTTCACCCTTTTTAGAACTAAAAACTGTAGCAACAATAGATCAACCAACATATGCAGCTGCTGCTATTAAAAAATTTTTTCAAAACATAATTTTGTAAATTAATAAATAATAAAACTATTATAATCTTTTATCAAAAAAAACCAAAATATTTTTTAATATTTTGGTTTTTTATTTATATATAAACTTATTTTTTATCCATTTTCATAAATTATCTAAAAATTCATCAGTTGAATCATTTTTTCAAGATATAAAATTTGCATCAACTGATAAGGAATATTTTCTTTGTAATACTCATTTTGGTAATCAAGATATTATTGCAATATTTTCAGCAACATCTTTTCAATAAGGGTTATTTTCATAATGAACTTTATCTGCTTCTGTTAAAAAATTATATAATTCTAATCATGAATTACTACTTAATTGCCTATTCATTTTATCAAAATAAAAAGTATTATCTAATAGTATTAACTCATTAGAATTATAAAGTAAATTATTTATTCAACTATTATAATATAATAAAGCATCTTCTAAATTATTGATTTCAACAAATTCTAATATAAAATCATCTCATAAAAAATCAGGTAAAAATTTTATTATTTTTTTTCTAATTATCTCTATATCATCAATAATTACTATTTTTACAAAAAACTTATCATAATTCTTTTTCTTTTCAATTTCTTCTGCTATTACATTCTCTTCTCTCAATTTAATACTTTTATTGTTATTAAAAATATATTCTTCTTCTTTATTTATTTTTAATAATTTTTTATATTCTTCAGTATAATATTCTTCTTCAAGTCATGAAAAAATAAATTCTAGTGCCTCAAACCTAGGATTTTTTTTAAATTCATCTTTATATCAATATGAATAGCTAGTAAAAAAAGGTTCTTCTTCACAAGGTATATTGTCATTTTCTTTAGAATTTAGGTTATGTTTATGTTCAGTAAATGTTAATCAATATCAACCTTTGAATTTCATTTTTTTTACTTATATATAATAATATCAATTATATCAATCTTGTATAAATCACTGTTTTGTATAGTAATTTTCTAATTTTTTATTTTTTTCGGGAATATGAGAATTATATTCTTTTGTAAAATCTGATAATTGTATTTTATCTCATTTATCCTTAATTCTTTTTAAATGATTAATTAATCTAACTCACAATCATCAAAAATTTAATTTATTTTGGAGTGAAGAAATTGTCATAACATTATCTCTTGGGAAAAGATAAGATAAATGTGTTTCTGAAAAATAATAAAGGCTTTTTATTAAAATTATCTTTTTCTATAATTCAAATAACATTTATATAATCATCTAATTCCCAAATTAATTTATAATCTTTCATCCATCAATTAAGATAAAAATCTTAATTTAAAATTCAGTTTATTTTAGTACAAGTTCTTCAAACAACATTATGAACTGGAAGATATTCAAAAAATTCTAAATTATCAATATTTTTTATTCAATTTATATCCATAAAATTACATTTTTAATTTATATAAATCTAAGATTAAAATCTTCATAAAATTAATATAATCTAAAATATTATTATTTTTATTAGAATCTATTTCTAAAGTAATTTCAATAAATTTTTGATATTCATTTTTTATATATAGATTTTCTTTTTTATAAAATTCAACAAGAACACTATCTTTTAATTTTCTAATTATATTAAAATTTTCTATTATCTTCATTCAGTTTAAATCATTAGTTTCTATTCAATATTCAACTATTAATTCATCTGCCGTTTTTTCTTTTTTTCATATTTCAGTAGAATTAATATATCAATCAATTGTTTCTAAAATCTTTTTAACTTCAATAAAATATTTTCTTCTATCAATATTATTTTCATTTATTTTAAAAACAGCATTTGATAATATTTCAAAATCAAATCAAGAAGTATAATATGTTACTTCTTTTAATTTTTCAATTAAATGTAAATCTAATTTTTTATAACTTTCATCACTTAGATCATTTAATACTAATCAACTAAAATCAACTCATTCATTTTTTAATCTATTTTCTAATCATAATTTAGTTAGTGACCTTTTTTCTTTATTAAATCATTTGTCATTTATAGAAAAAACTTGTTGTTCAACTTTTATTCAAAGCTTTTCAAGTTCTGATTTTTCTCTAGTAACTCAATTATTAACATTTTTTCATTTATTAAATTTTACCTTTTCTTTAGTATATTTATCATGAGCATCCATTATTTGAATAATTTCATCTAAAAATAAAATTCATTCTTCTTTTAATTTAAAATATTCTCAGATAGATATATTTTCTTGTTTTTCATATAAATCATTTTCTCAATCTATATATTTATTTTTTCATCATTTTAAAATTACTTTTTCTTCTGTTGATGAAGTTCTTTCTTCCCATTTTCAATTTACTGGGTAAAAATTTTTTATAGTATTCATATTATATTAATTATTTCTTTATATATTTTTTAAAAACTTTAAATTATTATTTAATGATAATTTTACTCCAGTTATTTTAAATTTATTACATTTAAAAATACTTTAAAACACTTCATTCATTAGAATTTAATAACATCAACAAATTAATTAAATTATTTAAATATTCATCTTTAATATTTTTATCTAAAAACTTCATATTTTTATGTAGTAAATTTGATTTATTAATAAAATCTAAATATATATCAAATCATAAAAAATAAAAATAAAAATCTTTTGTTTCTTTTGATATTTTCTCATATTTTTCTCTAATAACATGAGTTATTTTAATGATATCTCATTCATTTAAACTATTAAAATCAATATCTACCTCAGTAGAAAAACCTTCTTTTACTAATTGATTTAATTTTTTTAATTCTGGTGTTTCATTATAATAATCATTGTAATCATAATTTTCATTAGTATCTATTTTATTATTAATAAATTCAGGAATATCAAATCTTCATTCTCCTAAAGAATCTACTAAATCTATTTCTAAATCTTCCTTATTTCTATTTTCCCATTCTTTTTCTTCTTCTGGTGTTAAAGTTTGTTCTGTATGATATGTATTATTTTTATTAATATTATATAAAATTCTTAAAACTCCTTCTCATCCTCAATTATTATAAATATTGTCTATATCTATTCTAGAGAAAGGAACACCTGAAGTATCAATAATTTCATATAACCTATTTCTTACTTGTTTAATTGTTATTTCTTCTTTTTTATTATCATTTTTTTCTGCTAAATAAACATCTTTTCCTTCTTCAATTTGTAAATTAATATCTGATTCTGGTATACTTTTTGGCATTTTTACTTAAAATTAAAAAATAATATTTAATATTTATAATTAATTTTTTTTAAAAAGCAAGAGTTTTTAAAACTTTTTAAAATTATATTAAAAAATATTTTAAAAATAATCAAGATGTTTTTTTAACATAAAATAAAAAAAATGTTTTGTTTAATTGAATTTATCTCTATTATAAGCTATAATTAATCTATATTAAAATATTAATAAATAATAAAAAATGGTACAAAATAATTTTTCTGATTGATATAAAAAAGCTCTTGTTAATAGTGAGGCTAGAATTAAAAATATAAATTTTTCTGAATTAAGCCAGGAAGATGTTTTTTTGGAGGTTGTAATGCATAGTGTTTGAGGAATAAAAGAATTATTTGATTTATATGGAATTAATGAAAAATTAGTTATAGAACTAATTTGAAAATGAAATTTCAATAAAAAACCTGAAGAAAGAAAAGGTAAATATAGAGGTTTACATCCTAAAATGAAAGATGTAATTTTGGGGAGTGTAAAAATTGCTGCAGAATTTGGAAAATCAAAAGCTAGTTTGGAAGATTATCTTCTAGCTATGTTGACTCTTGGTGATTGGTTACCATCTTTACTTGATTTTATTGGAATAACTCCAAGTGATTTAGAAGTAAATATTTTAGAATTGCAAAAAAATTGAGCAATTGATTGAATTACAAGTTGAGAAACAAATATTAAACCTGATCAAATAATTGGTGCTTTAACAGAAAACTTGCTTTCATGAATCAACTGATTAGTTGTAGAAAATCCCTTTGCACAAAATAAAAAACAAGAAAATAAAAAAGAAGATAAATCAAAAACTCCTACTCTTGATTTCTTCTCTACTGATTTAACAAAAGAAGCTGCTGATTGAAAAATAGAAAATATTTTATGAAGAGATGAAGAAATTGAAAGATTAGTTGCAGTTTTAAATAGAAAAACGAAAAATAATCCAATCTTATTAGGTGAACCTTGAGTTGGTAAGACAGCAATTGTAGAATGATTAGCTAAAAAAATAGCTTCTGGTGATGTTCCTTTTTCAATGAAAGATAAAAAAATTCTTTCACTTGATATTAATTCAATGGTTGCTTGAACAAAATATAGATGAGAATTTGAACAAAGAATTAAAGCAGTTGTAGATGAAGCTAGTGAAACAGATAATGAAGTAATTTTATTTATTGATGAAATCCATACAATTATTGGTGCAGGATGATCTGAATGAAGTTTAGATGCATCTAATATACTAAAACCTGCAATGGGTAGATGAAAGATTAAAATTATTGGTGCTACAACTCTTAATGAATACCAAAAATATATTGAAAAAGATTCTGCTCTTGAAAGAAGATTTCAAAAAATAATTGCTGATGAACCTACAAGTGAGGTTGCTACTGAAATAATTATTTGATTAAAAGAATCTTTTGAAGATTATCATAATTTAATAATTTCTAAAGATGCTTGTATTGAAGCTGTTACATTAAGCAAAAGATATATTACTGATAGATTCTTACCTGATAAAGCAATTGATTTAATTGATGAAGCTTGTAGTTTGAAATCTATGCAATATAATTTTAATGAAGATGAAATAAATAAAGCAAAACTAGAAATAAACAAATTAAATAAAGATATTGAAAATGCTGTAATTAAGCAACTTTATAATAAAGCAAGTGAATTAAAAGATAAAAAAGCAAAATTAGAAGAAAAAGTATTAAAAATAAAAAAGAAATTTTCTATTCCTAGATCAAAAAGAAGTCATATAAAAATTGAAGATATCAGAAAAGTTCTAAGTATTGCAACATGAATTCCAACTGAAAATTTAAGCAATAAAGAAATTGAAAAATTAAAAAATTTACCTAAAAAATTAAAAAAACAAATTATAGGTCAAGATGAAGCAATTGAATCAATTACAAAATCAATAATGAGAAGTAGAGCATGAATTGGAGATTCTAATAGACCTCTTGGAAGTTTCTTATTTCTATGACCTACTTGAGTTGGTAAAACTGAATTAATAAAAATACTAGCTTCTGAATTTTATTCAGATGAAAATGCTCTTATTAAAATTGATATGAGTGAATATAATGATAAAACTTCTATAAATAAATTAATTGGTGCAAATGCAGGTTATATTGGTTATGAAGAAGGATGAATGCTAACTGAAAAAGTTAGAAAAAAACCATATTCTATTGTTCTTTTTGATGAAATTGAAAAAGCTGATTTTGATGTTTACAATATATTATTACAAATTCTTGAAGATTGAGTTTTAACTGATAATAAATGAAGAAAAATTAATTTTAAAAATACAATTTTAGTAATGACATCTAATATTTGAGCAGATGAATTTTCTGAAAAAGCAGAAAAAATAGGTTTTGATGTTACTCAAGATGAAGAAAAAGAAATTATGGAAGATTTCACAAAAGCTAAAGAAAATATAAAAGCTGGTTTAACAGATTATTTCTCTCCTGAATTTGTAAATAGAATTGATAAAGTTGTAGTTTTTAATCCTCTTAACAAAAAAGATATTAAAAAAATTGTAGAACTTAGATTTAAAAATCTTGAAGAAAGATTAGAAAAAAAGAATATTAAATTAAACTATGATAATAAAGTAATAAATTTAATTACAAAAGAAGTTTATAATCCAGAATTTTGAGCTAGAGAAATTAGAAGATATATAACTGATAATATTGAAGATATTATTGCTGAAAATCTTGTTAACAAAAAGGTTAAAGACAAAGTTGATTTATCAGTAGAAAAAAGTAAACTTGTATTTGAATATTAAGAAATAATGTTATGCGCCCTGAAAGAAGTGCCCTTGGGGTACAAAAAATAAAGTTAATTATCAGAATATTTGCTTTTATACTTATAATAAAAGCAAGTTTTTTAGTTTCTTTTGCTTTTATTTGAGATGACTTATGACTTGATTTATATAAAAATATAGATTCATGAGTATGAAAACTAAATAATCAAATGTATTCATATGAATTAAAATGAGCTAGTCCTGATTGAAGTATAGCAAAAAAAATAAATGATAAATTAGAAAGTCAATGATTAACTAATTGTAAAGTATCAGAAAGTATAACAGAAGATGATGTCTATACTATTGCATATTGAGATAAGGATAATGTAGAGAAATCATGAAATTTATGATTATTATCTAAAAAAATAGAATGAGAATGTAGTAAAATTGGAGATTTAAATAAAACTCAAGAAATAATAAGACAAATATCAATAGATAGTCAAAACTCTGCAGAATCAAAATCAGAAGCAATTTATAATATTTCAAAAACTTGATTATTTTATGATTGAAATATTCAAAATTCACCTTTTGATTTAGTAAAAGATATAAAAGATATTGATTATATTATTTTCACACAAGAAATTGATTATGACTGACAAGAAAATATTTCAGATGATGATTTATGAGATTTTTTAGAAGCAAAATTAGATAAATTTGAAGATAAACTAAATTGATGATGATCAAATTGAGATAATAATTCATGAAACACTGATGAAAATAATAGTATTATAGATGATTTATGAAATTTTTTAGAAGAAAATTTAGATAAACCTAAGAATATATTAGATTGATGATGAACAAATACTTGAGTAATAATTGTTCCTTGAGATAATACAATATATTCATGTCCATCTTCTGAAGATGAAAGTTGATTATCACCAGAAGATATAAGTGACATAATTGATTCTACAAATTGAAATAATAACTGAGAAGATTGATGAATAAGTTGACCTATAAATAAAAATTACAATTGATTAACTCCTTTAACTGATAGCCCATTTAGTTTTTCTGTTTCGTGAGCACCAACTTCATGATGAAATTATAATTCTCCAATTTGAACTAAAGAATATACACCTTTAAATGATAATGAATATTTTGGATGATGTGAAACTTTTTTTTGTATTGAAATAGGATTTTTAACTCATAAGTGAAATTTATTAATAGGTTGAACAACAAGAAGTATTGAAAGTATAATGGAAAGATCTAATGACCATTTAAAAAAATTTGCTAATTCTTCTTTAGTTCAAGCTAAAATGACTACAAATAATTTTGAATTATCTCTTAGAGATTTAAATTTAAGTGATATTTTTTCAATGCCAATTATTATTATTAAAAAAACTCCTCCTATACTTGATTTAGATTTCTTTAATAATAATGTAGTAAAAGATGAAAAAAATAATAAATCAAATCCTGATCCTTTTTCTTGGGAAAATCTATCAAAATTTAGATTTGAAAGTATTTGAATGAATTATGAAAGAGAAAATGATTTAAGTATATATCTTAATAGAGATTCAGAAATTAAAAATATAATAAATAATGCTGAATTATCAGTTTCAAAAATAAAAGAAAATCAAGATGAAAGAAATAAAAGAATTAATGATTTATTAAAATTAAATGATCATGTAACAAATATTATTCAATCAAGTTATCAAGAAAAAGATACAGATTGACTATATAAAGAATTTGTTGAATTAGAAATGTTTTCAAAAGAAATAAAGAGTTATATAGACAATTTTAATAAAATAGATGATAAAATGCTTGCTATTCCAATTCATCCATAAAAAAATCTAGAAAATTAATTTTCTAGATTTTTTTCTTCTTCAAGTTTTTTTCTTTTATTTTTATTCTTTTTTAACCATAATGATAATCATCATAATAATAATACAGAACTAAACAAAAAAATAAAATATTTAATAATATCTAACTCCATAATAATAATTTTATTTAATTAATTTTCATCCACAGAAGTCTTCCAGATTTTTAATTACTTGATTCAAAGTTTTTTGTAAATAATCTTTATTACAACCTGAATTTCATTGTGTATATATGAAAATCTTTTTTGTATCTTTATCTACCAAAGTTTCATTAGATTGCTTACAATCCATTCTACAAATAATTCTTTCTCAAGATGAATCAACACAAGCATATTCTCAAGATTTTATATTTATTACATTTTTTCATCAAAGTGGAAAAAATATTTCATTTCAATTAGCAATCTTTATAACAATTTCTTCTCATTTTAGTTTTGAAATATCATGAACTCAAATACTTAAACCAGATTTTAAAGATTCAATATTATATGAATCTACAACATTTGAAATATTTGGTAATTTTCAACTAGATTCTACAATTCTTTGTAAATGAACGCTTGGATGAGTTGCATCACTTGCATTGTTTTTATCATAAAATTCTTGAGATTTATCTAAGATATTATTTCTTTCAGGATTATTGAAATCAATCTTTTCAAGCTCTTCTTTAATATATTTTTTAAGTCATCAATTTCTTCTAGTAATTACTTTTGGAATTTCAATCATAGCTGAAACCATATGTAAACCTAAATCTTCACACTCTTTTGTTATTGTAATTTTAATATTTTTTTCTTTTTCTTCCTCTTTTTCTTCAGGTAATTCAAATCTTTCAAATAAAATTCAATCTTTTTTAACTATTTTAAATATTTCAGTTTTATTTCTTAATTCCTCTAAATTACCTTTTTCAAGTTCTTCTACATATTTTTCTAAACCTAACCTTTCAAATAATTCTCCCATTTTTTCTGGAAAAAAACTATATAGATTTAATCAAACTTGCCTTAATCACTCAGCTAAATCAAACAAAACTTCCTCAGCTTTTTTAGGATTATTTTTTAATAATTCCCAAGGTTTTTCCTCATCAACAAATTTATTCAAACTATCAAGAAAAACAAAAGTTTCATCTAAAGCTGATTTTAAATCATATTTTAATAAATTTTCTGAAAAAATTTTATTATATTTTGTAAAACTAATTTTATGTTTTTGTTCTACTTTTAATTCACCTCAAAGTTTAGAACCTAAAACTACTACTCTATTTAATAAATTACCAAAATTATTAGCTAATTTAGCATTATAAGTAAGTATAGCATCTTTTCTATCATAATCTCAGTCATTACCTATTGGAAAAGCTGAAAGCATATAAAGTGTTAAAAGTTCTTTTGAATATTGTTTTGAATATTCTACTGGCTCTATAACATTTCAAATAGATTTAGACATTTTTTGTCCATCTACAGTAAAAAATCAACCTGTTAAAACTTGAGAAGGTAAATATTTTATATCTTCTTTTTTATAATGAAGAACTCAGTCTATTTCTTCTCATAAATCAAAATAACTAGCTAACATTGCTGGCCAAAATATTGCATGAAATCTAACAATATCTTTTCAAATTACATGAACTTTATTAGGATTTTCTTCCCAAAAATCTCTTTCATCAATGAAATTATCATTATCTCTATCTCCTCATCTAGAATAATTACAAGCAGTATAATAATTAAATAGAGCATCAAACCAAACATAAGTAACTTGAGTTTTATCAAAAGGAAGAGGTATTCCAAAAGTATTTGTTTCTCTTGAAATTGAAAAATCTTCTAATCATCTTTTAGTAAAAGCAATAACTTCATTGTATCTGAAATTAGGATTAACAAAATCAGGATTAGCTTCATAAAACTCTTCCATCCAAGTTTGATACTTTGAAAGTTTGAAAAAATAATTTTTTTCTTTTAATTGATCAGGTTCTTTTAAATGATCTGGACAAACATTTTTTCCTTCATATTCAATTAAATCATCATCTTTTTTAAATGCTTCACAACCAACACAATACATTCATTCATAAATTCACTCATAAATATCTCATTTATCATAACAATGAGCTAAAACTTTTTGAACTAATTTATGATGTCTATCACTAGTTGTTCTAATAAAATCTGTATAGTCAAAATTAAAAAACTCCCATACTTTTTTATGTTCTTTTGCCATAGAATCAAGATAATCCATAATTGGCATTCAAGCTTCTTCTGCTTTAATTACAGCTTTTTGTGAATTTTCATCAATTCAAGTTGTAAATCTAGAATTATATCAACTTATTTTATGAAATTTATAAATTGTATTAGCAATTACAGAACTGTAAAAATGACCAACATGAGGTAATCAGTTTCAGTAATAAATAGGAGTTGTTACATAAAATTTATTTTTTTCTTTCATTATTTTAATTTATATATTTATTAAAGTTTCTCTCAACATTTAATACAATAATTTGCATATGTTTCATTTTTTTCATCACATCTTGAACATCTTTTTCATCTTCTTGAATGTCATAATTTTTCATTTTTCTTTGAAGTATCCATAAAAACCATAACAGTTATAGCAGATGCTAAAGCAAGAATTAATGGTCATACAAAAACCAAAAATGCAGCTATAAATTTTCAAGGATTAGATGTAGGTATCATATCTCAATATCAAACAGTAGACATTGTAATTAACCCCCACCATAGAGCCATTGGAATTGAAGTAAATTTAGTTCAATCAAAATCTTTTTCTAAAAAATATACATAACTTGAACTAATAAATAAGATAATTAAAAACAAAATAAATACAGCTTTATATTCTTCTTTATAATCTTTTAATGACTTAACGAATCAAGCAGTTAAAGGTATATCTTTTATAAGTCTTAAAATTCTTAAAATTCTTAATAATCTTAAAACTTTTAATAAATCTCAAATTGTTATAAACCCTAAGAAAAAAGGTAGAAATGATAATAAATCTATAATTCTTATAGGATTTATTAAAAAATCTAATTTACTTTTTGATTTTATAAATCTATATAAATATTCAATTGCAAATACAACAGAAATAAATGCTTCAAAAATAAATAATTGTGATTTAAAGATTTCTGAATTGTTTCATAAGCTTTCAAAGCTTAAAACTATTGCAAATAAAAGAATTAAAGAAGTTATAAATTTACTTAAAAATTTTCATACCTTATTATTTGAATCATCTAAAATATTTTCATATTTTTCTGAATTATAATTAAATAATTTTTTTATTTTTTTTAGCATATTTTTTAATAATTAATTAAAAAACTTTTCATCAACAGTATTACCAAGCCAAACATTACAAGTATATTTAATATCTGGAGTAAAATCAGCTTTCACAATCCATTCAAGGTAACCTCTATCTATATCATAAACTTCTTCAAAAGATTTTCATCTATATTTCCCTATTCTCATAGTCTTTATCATAGAAAATTCTTTATCAGTAATTTTTTGCATAATTTCTAAAACCTTTTCATCAGAAACCTTTTTAACCTCTTTTATTCTTTTAAATAATTCATAAAAAACATTTTCTAAAACTATAACATCACCAAAAGCATCATGAGCAGTTGTACATTCAGCAATACCATCAGAGTCATTTATTTCATATAATTCAAAATAATATCTTAAGTATTGTAAGTTAACATATTCTGGAGCTTCTCAAGCAGAATTAAATAAAACTCATTCAGCCCACATAGTTTTTGCAACTTTCAAAGTATCAATTAATTTATTTCACATTTTGATATTTTCTTTTTCCATAACATCTTTATCAAAATCCATATTATGTGCAACCAAAATATTATTTGTAAATTCTTTACTTAATTCTTCCCTTCTTGTATCATCTAAATATTTACCTTTAGATTTTTCTTCCAATAATTTTGGATAAATTCCATGAACAGCCATTGAACCAATTTCAATTTTAGTATCAGTCATAAAAAATAAATTTTTATCAATTTTTTTATCTCCTTCTAATTTTCTGTAAGCCAATTGTATCATTGAACCATTAGAGCTAATATTTCCCTTTTCATCTTTCAAAATACCAGTAGTTTCAGTATCAAAAATCATTATTGGGGTTGTTGTTTCAATCATTTATTTATTTTTAATTATTAATGATTATATTATAGAAAATAAATTGCATTTTGCAAAAAATAAATATAATGTTTTTACATTATATAAGGACTTAGCTTAATTGAAAGAGTACCAAGATTCCGACCCTTGGGAGCCTAGGTTCAATTCCTAGAGTCCTTGCCATTTAAAACAAAGAAAAAAATAGTTTCAGTAATAATTACAGGTACTATTTTTTTTATTAATATATTTATAAAATATGAATTCAAAAAATCTTCTAGCATTAAATAAACCAAAAGGTTATATAGTCACAAGGTCTGATGAAAAAGGAAGAAAGACTGTTTATGATTTATTACCTAGTTGGGTTTTTGATGATGGATGGATGCCAATTGGAAGATTGGATTTAGAATCTAAAGGGCTTTTGTTGTTTACAAGAGATTGAAGAATAGGAAATAAATTAACAACTCCTTGAGGTTGTGTAAAAATATATGAAATTTTAGTTAGATGATATGTGACAGAAGAACACATTGCAACAGCATTAAAATGAGTGGATAGCCCTCACTGAATACTAAAAGCATTAGTTGTAGAAAAAATCTGAAATGCTTGAGCAAAAACAAAATTAAGAGTACAAATTAATGAAGGAAAAAATAGACATATAAGAAGATTATTTTGAGCAATGAAGGACCCAAAATTTGGAACACCACTAAAAGTTATGAGTTTAACAAGAGTTAGTATTTGAAGTCTAAAGCTAAATATTCAAAGTTGAAAGTGGGCTTATCTTACTGAAGATGAAGAGAAAGAATTATTATGAAATTAAAAATAAATTATATAAAAAAACTTTACTATCTTAGTAAAGTTTTTTTATGATGGTATAGTTTTAAAATCTGATTTATTATTATTCATTTCTAAATATAATATTTTTATTTTCAGATTATTAAATTTTGATTTTTTGAAATTATTTTTTAACTCAATAAATTTTTTATAATTATTTGTTTTCAAAATTTCTTCTGAATAATTTTTTAATTCATAAAACATTTTTTTTTCATATGGAAATAATTTATATAATTTCTGAAAGTTATTAATTTTATTTAATAGTATTCTATTTTGAGATTTATAATTATATATACTATTAAATTCTTTATCTATTTTTTCCCTACATGAATTTAATCCATAATTATTGTCTATATTTTTAAAACATATAAAATAAGATTCAAGTTTATTATAATTTCATGGTATAAAATAAGATATATCAAAAAATTTATTTTCTTCATCTGAAAAATAATTGATAATTCAACTTATTTCACTTCATCTTTTACTTTTATTTGTTATACATATATTTAAAAAATTTTTATTTTCTTTATTTTTATTTTTGTCATTATTACATTTAATAACTTCTTTTATTTGTATAAAATTTCTAACTGAATTTGATTGTAAATATAGTGATGAAAAATAAAAGAAAAGAATTAATATTAAATATAAAATCATATGACTTAATATACTTATATTATTATATTTATCATTAAAAATTAAAGCTCAATAGATAACAAATCAAAATGTCATTAAATATGGATTTATTATATTTAAAAAATCTGTAATAAAAAAATCCAAATCAAATATATATAATCAAAAATAAAGAAAAATAATAAAAGATATAATTAATATAATAAAAGGTGTTATTATAAATATATTTTTATTATAAATATAATATAAAATTAAAATAACACCTAAATATAATATAATTAATATAAAAATTAATTTAAAAGGAGTTAAATTAATATAATTAATAGCTCAATCAATAACATATAATGGAAGTAAGATGATCAATAAAATTATTGCTGATAGAATGATTATCTTATATTTACTTATATATATATAATATTTATCTAAACTTTTTAGTATTTTTTTAAAATCAAAAAGTTTAGATAAATTTTCTTTAAAACAATCTTTAAAACAATTATTATTTCTCATTAAATTAATGTTAATAAATATTAATTTAAATTATAGATAATATTTAAATTATGTCAATTTATTGTATTTCAAAAAAATACAAATACTAAAAAAAATAGATTTAAAAATCTATTTCTTAGTTCCCCATTAATTTTTCTAATTTTTCTTCTATTTTTCTAAGTTTATCTTCAGCTGCTGATTTCTTTTCCATTTCTGCTCTAACTAGATGGTCTGGAGCTCTTTCTACAAAACTAGCATTTAATAATTTTTTATCAAGGATAGCTATATATTCTTTTGTATCTGAAATTTGTTCTTTGAATCTAGCAGATTCTTTTTCTATATCAACAGCATTAGCTGTATCAACATAAACTTCAACTCATTGCTTAATTACTCAGTAAGCAAGATTTATATCATTTTCCTTTTTATCTACCAATTCAATAGTTTCAGCTTTTACAATTCAACCTATTAAATCTAAAACTCCTCATAGAAATTCTGCATTTTTATTTTTTGCATAAATTTTTACTCATACAGTTTTTGAAGGTAGAATATTATTTTCTGCTCTTAGATTTCTAATTTCTTTAATAATTTTAATCATTAAATCTTTTTCTTTTTCTACTTTCTCATTTCTTTCTATATTTACTGTTCCCCATTCTGCTTCTATTAAGTCTCATTCAAAACCTAATTTAGAATAGATTTCAGCACTTACAAAAGGAATATATGGATGCCATAATTTTAATAATTTATTCAATGTATAAATTATAACTTCATTCCCAAATTTAGAATCAGATAATTTAAATTCTTCAATATAGTAATCACAAAATTCATTTTTTGTAAATACTTGAAGTTCTTGTCCAATTTCTGAAAAATTGTAACTTTCCATTCATTTTGTAACTTCGTCTGACAAATATTTTAATTTAGATAAAATCCATTTTTCATGAAGTTCTAAATCTTCATAATTATCAAGTAGTATTTTTTCTAATTTTTTATCATCTTTAGTTGTAGAAGAATCAACTTTTGTAAATACAAATCTTGAAGCATTCCATAATTTATTAATAAAAACTTTATTATTTACAACATTACTTTCATCAAATTTTAAATCATTTCAAGGAGTGTTTCAAACACTTAATGTTAATCTTAAAGCATCAGTTCAATGAGCTTCAATCATATCAAGTGGATCTATACCATTTCAAAGTGATTTACTCATTTTTCTACCTTCAGCATCTTTAACTAATCAGTGAAGATATATAGTTTTAAATGGAGTTTGACCTGTAAATTCATATCAAAATAATAACATTCTAATAACCCAGAAGAAGATAATATCATGACCAGTTTCTAAAACTGCAGCTGGATAGAATTTGTTCATTAATTCTGATTCATCTCAATCCCACATATTATTATCAAGTACAGCAAAAGGCCATAAACCTGATGAAAACCAAGTATCAAGTGCATCAGAATCTCTTGTTAATTTAACTCATTCTCCAGCTTGTTTTTGAGCATCTGCTTCATTTTCAGCACAAAATATTTCTCCATTTTCATTATACCAAACTGGTATTTGATGTCCCCATAATAATTGTCTTGAAATACACCAATCTCTTAGATTAAAAATCCAATCTTCAAAAGTTTTATTATATCTTTTTGGAATAATTTCAAAATCTTTTCTTTTATATCAAGCTATTACTTTTTTAACTAATGGCTCAATTTTAACAAACCATTGAGTTGAAATAATTGTTTCAATTTTAGCCCCTGTTCTTTCTCAATATCCAACTTTTGCAACATGATCTTTAATATCAACTAAATTTCATTTTGATTTTAAAAGTTCAACAATATTTTCTCTAGCAGTTAAGTAATCTTGTCCAGCAAAAATACCAGCAACTTCAGTCATTTTACCATGTTTATCAATAACAATGTTATCAAGTGGTAAGTCATGTCTTTTTGCCATTGCAAAATCATTAGCATCATGAGCTGGAGTTATTTTAACAGCACCTGTACCAAAATCCATATCAACAGCTTCGTCAGCTATTAATGCAATTTCTTTATTTACAAGAGGAAGAATTAATTTTTTTCCTGCTTTTAACATTTTTTTATACCTTTTATCTTTTGGATGAACAGCAACTGCAACATCACCTAAAAGAGTTTCTGGTCTAGTTGTAGCAATAACTATTTCATTGTCACAACCTGCACAGAAATAAGTTATATGATACATTTTTCACTTTTCTTCTTTATGAACAACTTCTTGATCAGAAACAACAGTTTCTAAAACTGGATCATAATTAACCATATATTCTCATTTGTAAATCAGACCTTTGTTATATAAATCAACAAATGCTTTATTTACTCTTTTATTCATTGAATCATCAAGTGTAAATTTTTCTTTAGTCCAATCACAACTTGTTCACATTTTTCTGAATTGATTTTGAATTTCTCAACCATATTGTTTAGTCCAATCAAAACATTCATCCAAAAACTCTTTTCTACTCATTGAATGTTTATCTTTTCATTGTTTAGCTAATTTTTCTTCTACTTTTACTTGAGTTGAAATACCAGCATGATCAGTACCAGGTAATAAAAGAGTACAATCCCCTTTCATTCTATGATATCTAGTCATAATATCTTCTAAAGTCAACATAACTGAATGACCAATATGTAATTTTGCAGTTACATTTGGAGGTGGCATAGGAATATAAAATTGTTCACCTGTAGTAGATTCTCTAGGTTTAAATTTTCATTCTTCTTCCCAAGTCTTATATAATCTATCTTCAAATTCTTTTGGATTATATTTTTTTGGATACTCAGTATTTGCTGTCATTTTTGTTTTTATTATTAACTTTAAAATAGTTAAAATTTATTATATAGAATAAGCCAATTTTTACAAAATAAATTTAGAGTATTTTTATTTGACTTTAAGTTTTAAATAGTTATTTTTTAGAAAAATAATTTTTAAATATAAAAAATGGATAGAAAAAAAGAACATCTTTTTTGAGAATTACTAGAAATAGTAAATAATATTGATTCTGAAAATAATCTAAATATTGATGAAATAAGAGTTCTATTATGAGCAAAAATATGAGAAATAATAAATAAGAATCATAACACTGAGGAAATGATTAATATTTTAGAAATTTTAGATTTTGACACTGATATAGTATTTACTATAAATGAAAATCATAATAGAATAATTTATACTTTTTCATTAAATAATAAATGAGAAGAAAAATTAAAAGTTTTCAAAGAATTAAAAATATTAAAAGAAATTCTAGAAGAAGAAATTAATAATAAAATAAGTTTTGATGCTTTAAATAATGTTTTAAAAATATATAATAATTCACAAAAAGAGGATGATAAAAAAGTAGATTATATATATAATATTGAAGATTTAGAGAAAATAAAAGAACTTAATATTTCAAAAAAAGAAGTTCAAAAAATAGAAAGGAAAGAAAAAAGAAAAAAGAAAATCAAAGCAACATTAAAAGGTATTTTGGAATTTGATATATGAATTTTAGGGGAAAAAGATATTGAAGCTATAATAAAAACCTTTGATTTAGAAGAAAAATTTAAAAATAAAACACAAGATTTAAAAACAAATTTTGAATATATAGAAATAATTGAAAAACCTAAGCAATTAGAAGATATTAAATTACCAGATGAAGAAAAAATAGAAGATAAATGAATTTTAGATTCTGTAAATAAACATAAAGCAAAAGTTATATGAATAGTTTTATGTGGAATATTTTATTTATATATTTGAGAAAGTAAAAAAGTAGAATCAAATTATAATCCAACTAAATATGTTGATCCAATGAGTGTTTTATCAGAAGATGAGAAAAAAATAGTGATTGAAAAGAATTTTTATTCAAAAGTAACAACAAGAATTCATACTATAATAAAAACTGTTTCTAATGTGATACAAAATAATAAAGATATTACAAAAGATATTAGTTGAATAGATCTTGCTAAATTAAAAATAGAACTTTTAGAGTATCAAATAAATGAATTAAATAGTGATTTGCAAAAAAATAATACTTCTGAATTAAGTTTATCAGTAAAAAATGATTTTAAAATTGTTTGAAGAAAAATTGAATGAACCATAATATTGATAATTAACTGAGAAGAAAGAAATTCTTTCAGACTAACTATAGAATATTAAAATATAAATAAAAAAATAGAGATTAATTAAATTAATCTCTATTTTTTTATTTACCTACAGCTTCTAAAATTTCACCAGCTCTTACAATGTTAATTGCAAAAATACCAGATGTTGCTCAAATTATTGTCCAGTGAACAACTTGACTCATTGGTTGTCAATTTACAAAAAATTTTGTAATTTTTTGTAAAATAGTTTTTTTATTTTTCTTTTTTCACATATTTTATTAATTATAAATATAAATTATTATTAGAATCTTGTTGCAGCTTCTAAATAATCAAATGCTCTAACAATATTAATTGCTATCATAGCAGATACTGTTCAAATTATTGTATAATGAATAATTTGACTCATTGGTTCTCCATTTACAAGAAATTTTGTTATTCTTTTAGCTAAACTTTTTTTAGCTTTATTTTTCTTTTTTCACATAATAAAAAATTATTAAATAAAAGTTAAATTCTTAACTTAAAAAAAGTATATCATATAAAATATACTTTTGTCAAATAATTACAGATAAAAAAAAACACAAAATTAATTATTTTGTGTTTTTTATAAATTCTTTAAATGATTCTTCTAATATTTGTTTTCTTTCTACTCAAAACTTTTCTATAAATAATTTTCAAGGTTTTTCTAATAAAATAAAAAATATATCAGAATCATCATTCTTTTTATCTGATAACATTTTTTTATAAATTTCTTCAAAATTTAAATTAAATTCTGATAAATCTATTTTATCTAATTTATTTAAAATAAAACTATTTATTTCATCTAAATTTTTATCTGATAAATATCATAATTTATTTGATAAAATATTTATATATATAATTCAAAATCAAACACAAACTCAATGAGTTATTTTAAAATCAGTCATAGACTCTAAGGCATGCCCAAAAGTATGTCCTAAATTTAGATTTTTTCTAACTCACATTTCTTTTTCATCTTCCATAACTATATCAGCTTTTACTGAAACATTCTCTTTTATTATTTCCTGTAAATTAAATTTTTCTTGATTAAAAAACAAATCTCATTTTATTTTAAAATTTTCAAAATATTCTTCTGATTTAATTAAAGAGTGCTTTAATCCTTCAAAAAATCAAGATAAAATTTCTTTTTCTGGTAGTGTTTCTAAATATTCTGAATTAATTAGAACTAATTTTGGTTGTTTAAATGATCAAATAATATTTTTTATTCACTCAAAATCTACTCAAGTTTTTCATCAAACTGAAGAATCAAACATTGAAAGAAGGCTAGTTGGAATTTGTATAAATTCAATTCATCTTTTAAATAAACTTGCTGTCATTCCTACAATATCTCAAACAACTCATCATCATAAAGCTATTAAAATATCTCATCTATTAAAATTTTCTTCTATTAATTTTTTAGAAATATCTAAAACAGCTTCTATATTTTTATTTTCTTCTCAGGATTTTATTTCAAAACTAAAAACTTCTATTTCAGTATCTATAGAAGTAAATAAATTGTAATAATGTAGTGGGTACACATTTGAATCACTAACTATTAATATTTTATTTTTATTATTTTTCAATAAAAAATTAGATAACTCTTCTCAAATTTTTTGAGTAAAAATTATTTCATAAGAATCATCTATTTCTTTTTTTAGCTTTATATTTAATTTATTCATAATTTTTATATTAAATCTTTTTTTTCTGGAACCGCTCATAAATTTCCTTTCTTTTCACATTGTAATCAAGCAACTTTATTTGCAAATTTAATTATTTTTTCTGTACCCCAAGAGTTTAATAATCACCATGTATAAGCTCATCTAAAAACATCTCAAGCTCAATTAGTATCAATTGCTTTTATTTCTAAAGAAGAAATTGTTTTTTTATTTTTTCAGTCAAAAATATGAGTTCATTTTTTTCAATCAGTAATAATTATATTTTTTTGAAAATTTTTATAAATTTTATCTAATCAAAAATTATTAATAATTTCAATAGGAACAATTATTTCACTAGAATTATTTAAAAAATCAATAATTTTTTCATTAAATTCTGTTGAAGTATCAACCATAATTATAGTGCTTTTATTTTTATGTTTTACAACAAAATCAAATAATTCTTTTTCTGTTCTATCAAAAATAATAGCATCAGCTTGTCTTATTTTTTCTATATTAATTTCTTTAATTTTATTATTTTTATCTAAGTCTTTGATAATAGTTCTTTCTCAAGAATTATTATTAACCAAAATTGTATTTATTTTAGTAGATTTACATTTTATAAAATTAGTTTTTATTCAGTATTTTTTTAATTCTTCTTTTAAAAATTTAGCTCAGTAGTCTTCTCAAACTGTTCATATTAATTCTACATCACATCACATATTTTGTAAAAATTTCAAAGCTGTTGGAACAGGCCCTCAAACTCATTCCATAGAATCTATTGATTGAAATTTCAATCAATCAACAGGAAATTCATCTAAAAAATAAGTTTTATCAACAACTATTTCTCATATTCAAAGTATTTTAAATTTATTTATCATTATTTTTTCATTAAAATATTTTTTATTTCTTCAGTTTTAAATTCTCCTCAATTACTCCATAATTCAAATCATCTTTTTGCTTGTCAAATAAGCATTTCTATTCATCTACAAATTTTTATACTTTTATTTATTTTTAAAATTTCTTCTACTATTGGAGTATTTCATTTATCAGAATCATAGACTGCTTCAAAATATAAATCCAAATTATTTTTATTTTTTTCTAAATCTTCAAATTTTATTGGAGATTTTGGGAATTTATTTTTAAATCAAAATGGAAGTGTATTTATTATAATAGATTTACTTTTTAATTCTGGAAAACTATCTTTTTCTACATCATAAATTTTTGTAATTAATTTTTGATTTTCTCACAAATAATTTTTAAAATGATTTTCTATTTCATCTAAACCTTTTTGACTTCTATTTAGAACAAAAATATTTTTTATCTTTAAATCAATCATTGCAGCAATTGCTGCTCTTGAAGCTCATCATGCTCATAAAATATAAACTGAATTTATATTTTTTATTCAAGTTCATAATTTCTCTAAAATAGGATTTTTAACTCATTCTAAATCTGTATTTGTTCAGTAAATTTTTCAATCTTTTTTAAATAAAGTATTTACAGCTCAAACTAATTTAGCATTTTTTTCTAATCTTTCTAATTTTAATAAATAATTATAAACATCTATCTTATAAGGCATTGTAATATTTGCTCATAAATATTTTTCATCACTTTCTAATTTTTTTATAAAATTTTGTGCATCTTTTTTAGAATATCCATCTTTTTTTTCTAATTTATATCTAAATTTATTTTCTTCTTTTTCTAGTTTATTTGATGAATAATTATGCATAAAAGGTGAAAAACTTCCTAAAATTTGTGGTCATCATAGGAATAAAACTTCTTTTTCTTCAAATATTTTTTTATGTAATTTTATGTAATTTATTTGTCCAGGAGCTGATCCTTTTTCTCAAAAAATTCAAAAACTTAATAGATTTCAATATTTAGGTAAAATAAATCTAGTTTCTTCTCAAAGTTTTCACATTGAAATAAAAATATTTTTAAATACTCCTCTCTGCCTTTCAGGCATCTCTCCCCTTACAGGAGAAAGAAAAGTTGAATTAAAATATTTATTTAATTCAAAAATTTTTTCTACATCTTTTTTGATTTCTGGAGTTACTGCAATTTTATAAACTACTGGATTATATTTTTTTATTTTTTCTAAAATATTTTTTAGAGAATCTAAATCAGGTGTTTTTGAAAAATTATGATATGAGATTATTAATTTTTTATTCTGTAGGGAGCCCCCTTGTGGGTACCCTGATTTATAAATTCTTTCTAAACTTTCTAATTCAATATCAATATAATCTGCTCAAAAATCTAAACATTTATTTAATAATTCTAAACTTTCTTCACAGCTTCATTCAAATTTTCATCATTCAAATTTAGCTCTATTTGTACAAATAATTTTTTTAGGGCAAGATTTTATAATTTTTTCTAATAACTCTAAATCCCTTATCAGGGACCTTTTTCATTTAGCCCCTGATAAGGGGTTGGGGTTTAACATTAAATCTAGTCTTAATTCAATATATTCTATTTTTCTATCATGCCTTATTTCATTAAAAAATTCAAAAATATTTTTTTCAGAAATTACTGGCACACAAACTCCTAAATAATTAATTTTTCTTTCTATTTCTAAAACACAATCTTCTATTGTTCAATTATTATCAACTTCAAAATCACAACTATTTTTATAAATATCTTTTCTTTCTTCAAAAATTTGTTTTAACTCTTCTAAAACACTTTTTCAAGTTAAAGAATTTCTTTTTTCTCAAGATTTTTCATCTTTTAAAATTCTACTGCTTATATTTTCTAAACTAGTATTTAGGTAAATTAATTTATTATTTTTTTGTGAATTTATTAATTCCCTATTTCTTTCAAAAGTTATTGTTCATCATCATAATGAAATAATATTATTTCTTTTAATTCTTAATACATCTTTTAAATAATTATACTCTTCATCTCTAAATTTTTCCCAACCATTTTTTTCTATAAAATCTGATAATTTTTCATTATTTTTTTCAGAAATATATTTATCTAAATCAATAAAATTATATCATAAAGAATCAGCTATTTTTTTTCAAATAGCAGATTTTCAAGTTCATCTCATTCAATATAATATAATATTTTTCATAACTATAATCTTTTATATAAACTTTCTACTAACTCTACAGTTCAATTTCTACCTATACAAGGATCAGTTAAGCTTAATCCTTTTTTTACACTTTTAATATCTTCAAAATCTTGCCTTCAATCAAACAAATAACTTTCTATCATAAATCATTTTACAAAATTATTTAATTCTTTTACTTCTGAAATACTATCTAGGATTTCATTCATAATAGAAATTTGTTTTTCATATTTTTTTCAAGAATTTGAATGATTACAATCAATAATAATTCAAGGTTTTTTTATTTCTTTCTTAGAAACTTCTTCAAAAGTTTTAACTATATCTCAAAGACTATAATTAGGTCAATTTGAACCTCATCTTAATACTCAATGACATAACTTATTTCATGATGTTTCATAAACTTCTTCTCAAATTACATAAGTACTTTCAGTTTGTCCTGCCTTAATAGAATTACACATTATTCAAATATCTCCAGAAGTAGGATTTTTCATTCAAACAGGTACTTTTAATCAACTAGCAACTTCTCTATGAAATTGATTTTCTGTACTTCTTGCTCCAATTGCAAAATAAGAAAAAATATCATCAAAATAATTAATTAACTGAGGATGTAATAATTCATCAGCTAAAGGTAAATTATATTTTTGAATAATATTTACAGCTATTCTTCTAGAATTTTCTATTCAAGTAATTAAATTAGGCTTTTTTCATGGTTCAGAATTTTGTAACCCTTTCCAACCTCAGATAGTTCTTGGTTTTCAAGTATAAAATCTCATAACAATTTTTATTTTATCTGAAACCATATTTTGTAAATCAGATAAAAATTCAGCATATTCATAAAGACTTTCCTCAAAATCTGCACTACAAGGACCTATTATCAAAATTTTTCTATCATCTTTACCTGAAAAAATCTTCTTCAATTCTTTTCTATGTCTTTCAAGATTTTCTACATTCTTTTTACTTAATTTATACTTTTTTTTAATTTCTTTTACAGATATTAAATTTCAAATTTTTTCAGCCATAATTTTGTAGTTAATTATATTAATATAATAATATTATTTTGAAGAACTTTGTCAAAATAAAAAAACAATAATTCAATAATTATTGTTTTTAAGCAGCTATTCTAATTTTTTTATTAAATTCTTTTCATCATCAACCTCAATTATTATCTCATCTATATTTATAAACTAAAACTGAAAAATCTATATCACTATTTTTATAATTAAATACAAAATTTTTATGCATACTATTTATTTCCTTAAAAAATTCTTCTTTTGTAAAAACAAATTTTTCATCTTCATATAAACTTTTATCCAAAGCAACAATTAAAAAATCATGTACTCAAAACAAATTAATAAAATATATTATAAATTCATCATCTTTATTAGAAAAATTAATAGTCCTAATTAAATCAGATTTATACTCTTCTAAACTTACATTATTATCTATATCATAAGATTTAATTTTATAAAAATTATCTTTTTTATTATCATCTTCAATTTCTTTTATTTTTCTATTATAATTATCATAATATTTATTACTACTTTTTTCTTCTTCTAATTTTTGTTTTTCTTCTTCATTTAAAAATACAAATTCTCTTATTTTACTTATATGTTTATCAGGATTATTGGATATTTTATTAAAAATATAATTCCAATCATTATTATATATTACAAATAATTTATCTTCATATTCAAAAATATTTTTAAAATTATATTTAAATTTTTCTATTGCATTATCTAAAATAATATCATCAATTTTTTTATCATATTCTTTATTTAAATAAAAAAAAGTTTCTATATATCATTCTTCTAAAATATACAAATATAACTCTTCTGGATTAGAATATAAATTTAAATATTCTTCTAAGTCTGGATGAAATATTAATCAAATTCCTGCTGTTTTTATTCATTCAATAAAAAATTTTTTATCAATATTTTCTAAATCAATATTAAATGTAGTTTTAAAATAATATGCTCAAGAAAATCATTTTTCAATCATATATTGTAAAAGTATTTTTTTATCATTTTTATCTAATAATTCAATTTGTTCATGTAGATATAATAATAATTTTTTCTCATCTTTTTCAGAAAACACTAAATCATCTATTATATAAAAATAAGAAACTAATTTCATATTTCTTTCAAAATTTTCTTTTGTATCAAAAATAATTCAATTTAAATTTATATTTTGATTTTTAATTTTATCAAAATATATTTTTTGTTTTATTAAGTTCATATTTTAAAACTAATCTTTTAAATAAAATATTTATTTTTTATTTAGTATATTTATTTTTTCAAAAAATAAAAACTTATTATTGACTTTTTTAAGTATATACTTATATTATAAAAAATATTTCTAAGTTTAATAATAATGAATACAACTTTTCAAATATCTAATAATCCAAATGAAATAATTTTTCAAGAACATTTTAATGAAAATAATAATGAAAAATCACCTAATTTTAAAGTATATGATATATTAGTTTGAAGAACACAAAAACCTAAAACAAGTGCATATAAATTAAATTATACTAACTTAAATCCTAAAGAAATTACTTTGAAATACAGTAATTGAGAAAATGTAGAAATAGATGAAAAAATAAAAGAAAATATGGGATTTTTTTTGAAAGAATCTAAATTATATGAAAATGAAGCAATAGATTGTTTTTTATATGCAGCATTTTTAAAATGATTATTTAATACAAATGATATTATAGATAATTGAGATTATTTTATTTTATGAGAAAAAATACAAAATTTAAATCCAAATTTTCAAAAAATCAAAATAAAAACTTTAAAAGATTTATATGAAAATATTAAAATATGAGATAGTATATTAACTTGAACTATTTGAAAAAATAATATTCATGTATCTACTTATCTTTGAAATTGATTATTTATTTGAAAAATATGAAATTTTCCACCATATATTTACAATTTATTAGAATTAAATAAAATTCCTTGAATGAAATTTAATTTAAAACAAGAAATATCAAAAATTAAATTATAAATAAGCAATAATGAATCCAGAATCAACACCATCTCCTGAAGAATTAATAGAAGAAATTGATCTTATTGAAAAATGAAAAAAAGATTCTTCAAAAAAAACATTAATTGAACTAAAAGCAAAATTATTAAGAATACTGGATACTCAATCTAAATATTCTCAATTAATAGATAGTATTGAAGAATGAAAAAAACAAATAATAAAAACCAAATGAGTAAATAATTTATCTCTATTAGCTGAATTAATTGATACAATAATACCAGCAGGTTGAATTTTTGCTTGATTATCAGTGCCATTTACAGCATGAGATTATTATTTTCAACATTCTCTAAAAAATAAAATTAATGATATATATAATATAATTGAAAATGATGAAAAAATTAAGCTAAAGTTAAAACATATAAACCCTCAATCTAATTTATTAATTTTATTAGAATTATTTGAAACACTATTTGAATTAATTTATATTTTTAGAAAAGTATCTATATCAGTACTAATTATAAAAAGTATACTAATTATTAAATAATAATATTGATATAAATAATATATCAAAAGAACTAGATGAAATCAATGATTATTTATTAGAAAAGTTACAAAAAAAATAAAACCAAAATTTGGTTTTATTTTTTTACTAACTCAACTTCTCAACCAGATATTATAAAATCTTTTATAGCACTTCTTATTTTATCATATTCCCTTCTTGATAAATCTGATTTATAACTCTTAATTACAAAATCATACATATTTTGTAATTCTCCTGATTTGAAAGTAGTTTTTCAAGTTTTTTCTATAATTAACCTAGAAACTCTAATAAGATTTTTTGCTCTAATAGTAAATTTTTCTCATGATTTTGGAAAAAATCTTACTACTTTTATATCTTCAATATCTATTTTTTTTAATTTTTGTATAAAAAGATTTTCTTCTATTTGTCCTACTTCTATCCCTTTGGGAGAAATTGAGTGAGGGCTAGTTTTTAAATTACTTAAATTAAATTCTCATATCAAATGATCTCAAAATCTCTTTGTGTAAAAAGTAGAAATTATAATAAAAACTACTCCTAATATAGCAAAAACAGCTATTCTTGAATTTGTATCCTCAATTTGCCAAACATCATATAAAAATATTTTTATACTAGTTAAAGCTAAAAAATATAATCAAATTGTTCTATATTTTATTAAATCTTTTTGTATTCAATAAAACAATAGTCCAGAAGCTATAAGTCCCCAATAAATAGTCAAAGTTGAATCTTTGAAAATATTATAAAATAAATCTAATATAAATAGATTTGAAATTATAAAACTATATAATCAAATAATTATTAATAAAATTTGATTATATTTTTTTTCTAAATTAAATTTATTCCAAATAAAATAATTAAAAATAATTAAAACAGAAACAATATATTGAATAATTTTTAAAAATTCTAAATTATCATTTTCTAATCTATGAAAAACAAAATTTAATTCTCAAATATGAAAAAGTCCAAATAATCAAATCAGAAATAAGAAAACTATTTTTAAAAAGTTTGCTTTAAATCTTGCATAAAAATATCATAAAATAGTTATAAAAATTGATATTCAAAATAAACTCCAACCATGACCAGTTGATGGAATAATTTTTAATAATAAGGCTCACATTATTCACATTCATATTAAATGTAAAAAATAATGAATATTATGTATTTCTTTATTTTCTTTTACTTTATTTATAAAATATAAATTTAAAATAAAACTTGATAATATAATAGAAAAACTAATTAAAAATAAGTATTGTTTAGAGCTTACTTCATCTATTAAAATTCAAAATTTTGTTAATCAAATTATAAATAAAATAATTGCTGCCCAAAATATTTTTAAACTTGAATTTTTAGAATAGAAAAAATTCAAAATAGTTGCTTCAAACAACCAAACTGTAGTAATAATTTCTGGTGTGTCTGCAAAAATAAAAGCTACTGCAATAGAAAAAAGTGAAATACTTATTCATATAAAACTATAAAAAGTATTTTGTAAATCTTTATCTTTTTTCATATTTTCAAAACCAAGTTTTTTGGCTACAAAATATCATTGCATAAAATAGATAATAGCCAAGGCTAAAAATGTTAGTCATTCTGCTATTCAAGAAAAATGTTCTTCTCAAAAACTATATATTTCAAAAGCTAAAAATCCAGCTCAAGCCAAACTTCCAATTATCAAATTATTAATATTTTTCTTTTTTAATAATTTAGAATTAATAAAAGGTAAAATTAAATTAGCAATAGCAAAAATAATTATTGCTAAAATACTTAAATTAAATTGTAAAATATTTGATGGTGCTGAATTTTGTAATCATTCAATAAATTGATAATTATTTACTATAATTGGAGAAAGAGTTAATATTACTCAAACTGTTCAAATTGAAAATAAATAAGTTTTTCTTTTTGATAAAAAATATGCATAAAATAAAAATATAAAACTTGAAACTATAGCTAAAAGATAAAGATTTATTGAATCTGAATTTATATTAAAAATAACAGTTCAAATTATAAAAAATACTCAAGCAAAAGTTAATTCAATAATTAATTTATATTTATCACTGAATTTTATAGAATTATAAATTGTTATTACATTAAATAAATTTAAAACTATTAATTTAGAAATTTCTCAAATTGAATCACTTGTAGGTGCTACAAAAATTAAAAAATTTCAAAATATAAAACTCATCACAAAAAGAATAATTGACTGATTTTTTTGTGCAATAAATAATGCTCAAAGACTAACTATAAAACTATATCAAATTAATGTATAAGGTTCTCAATTACTTTCTGCTCAAATTATAAAAGGGTTTAAATATGCAAAAATAAATGAAAAAATAAGTAAAGTTTTTGATTTATAAATAAGAGAAGTTAAAACTCAAAAAATTGTATTTAATATTAAAAACAAAAATGTAGTTCCTTCACTTAAATATCAATTATCTCAAATTAAATACCTTCATGTTAAGATTACTGCAAAATTAATTAAAATTCAAGTTCACATTAAAATAATTCATTCATTTTCATACTTTTTATGAATTTTAAATCAAGCAAAATAACTAGCAAATCAAACTAAAAAACCTACTATAATTCTTCAAACTGGTCAAATAGCTTCCCAAGCAGAAACAGCTATTCCTTTCAAAAAATAAACAACTGCTAAAAAAACTAGAATCCCCCCCAATTTAGCTAACAAATTTGTAGAAAAAAATTCTTTAATATAATTTCATACTTTTTCTAAAGCTAAGTCAAATACTGTAGGTTCTATTTCTTCAGACTTTATATATAATTTTTCTTCTTTTATTTTTTCATTAATAATTTTATTTTCTTCTTTTTCTGTATTAAGATCAGTCTCAAGTTCTTCATTTATAAATTCAGAGACTGGTTTCTTTTCTTCTTCTATTTTATTTTCTATAATTTTTTCTTCAGATTTTTTTTCTATAATTACTCATTTTTCTAAATAATTATTTTTTATAGATTTTGCAAAAAAATCTAATTTTTCAACAATAAAATTTTTTGATAAAAAGAAAAATTTTATAATAAAAATTGCAACTATTCAAATAATTATTGCTTCTTCCCTGTAAAATCCAAAAATTTGAAAAAAATATCAAATTCAAAAACCAGCTCAAATAGCAATAAGCCATGCAAATCTGTTTAATAATTTAGTCATAATTTTTTATTTATTTTTATAAATCAATTTCTATCTGTTCTTTTTTAGCTTTTGTATAACTTTTTCAATTTAAATATTTCTCTTTCTTTGTTTTTTTAGATTTTTTGCTTTTTTTAACTTTTTCTTTATTTATATCTTTTTTAGAAAAATCTCATTTTATATTTCAAGAATTTAATTTTTGTATCATTGTATAAATTCAAAAACCAAATATAGAAATAATAATTAAAACAATAAAAATCATGAATCATTTGTTGGATTCTAAAAATCTATTATCTTCATTATCACATTTATCTCAAATATTATCTCAATCTAAATCTTTTTGAAAAGGATTATAAATATTTGGACAGTTATCATTTGCAAACCAAATATCATCTCAATCATCATCTTCACAAGCATCTCAAATTCAATCATTGTCACTATCTTTTTGATCTAAATTTGCAACATTTAAACAATTATCTTTTATTCATTCTATTCAATCTCAATCAGAATCTTCACAAATATCTCAAATATTATTTTTATTAAAATCTATTTGCTTTGGATTTTGAATTTTTAAACAATTATCACACATATCTCATATTCAATCATTATCACTATCTAATTGTTCTATATTAGAAACATATCTACAATTATCATTTCAATTAATAATTCAATCTAAGTCATCATCATTTTCTGCTATTCTTTTTCTTTCATAATCACATTTATCTCATATTCAATTTTTATCATCATCAATTTGACTAGGATTAAAAAATTCACAATTATCACAACTATTACCTATTCAATCTTTATCATCATCTAATTGTCTAGCATTTTTAATTGTAATACAATTATCAACACTATCAAAAATTCAATCTTTATCCTTATCAAATTCACAAACATCACCAATTCAGTTTAAATTAATATCTTTTTGATCAGGATTTGGAATTGTAGGACAATTATCTTCTTTTCAAATAATTCAATCTAAATCTACATCGCTACATATATCTCAAACTCAATCTCAATCACTATCTTTTTGCATAGGATTATATATTGAAATACAATTATCATCTCAATTTTCTACTCAATCTCAATCACTATCTTTTTCAATATTAGGATTATAATCAGAATTTTTAACTAATTTTATAGTAACTTCAGGTGTATTTTTATCAATTGGAAATCAAACTGGTATAGTACTTAAATTAATATAATCTAAACAATCATATCAACTATAAAAAAATACTTTTCAACCTCATTCAACTTTAATTAATTTAATATCTTCTTTTTTTGTAAAACTTAATTCCTTTATTTTTATTAATTCTTTTTTAACAGATTTTATATCTTTTGGTTTAAAAATAATTTTAAATTTTTTAAAGTCAAAATCTGATATATTATCAAACCTAACAAGAGAAAATTTAACTCCATCAATTGAAATATAAACTTCTGGATAATAGTCTTTTGCAGAATGTTTGAAATTAAAAATAAAACTATTTTTATTAATTCATTTTGGAAAATCTAGTATAATTTCTTTTTCTCATTCAATATTAATATTAATTGAAGTTTTTAAATTATCATCATTTAAAAATTTAGTATTTTTAAATAATAAAGATTTATATTCAATTTTTTCTCATAATTTTTTATAAGGAATTATAGGAACTAAAAAATCTCCTCTAACTGCAATAGCATCAGATCTATTAATTTTTATTTTATATTTTCATTCATTTTTTGCTGAAAAATAATAAGAAGTAGATTCTTTAAAACACTCTTTTTTAAATTTTTCAGGCAATTCTTTTTCATAAATATTTCTAGCTTCAACTCCACTAAAACTAAAAAATACTAACAAAAATATTAAAAAAAAATTTTTCATAAAAAAATAAGTTATAAAAATTAAATTGTACATTTAATTTTATTATATAACTTATTTAATTTTTGCAATTTATTTTTTGTACATTTAATTTAAAAAGTTTCCTTCCTTTTTTTATAGTGTTTATTAACCATTAAAATATATTCTTTTTTCTTTCCTCAATTTGAAACATTTCAATATTTTAAATTTAATAAAATTTGAGGGATTTTTTCAATTTCTGATTCACTTTTTGCATTATTGATTTTATCTACAAGATAAAATATAAAAGATGAAAATGCTCTCCAATATCATAAATCTCAAACTAATATATATTCATTATTAAAATCATCTCTTCATTTTACAGTACTTGATAATCTTCATTTTATATTAAATTCAGAATAAATTTTATCAAATTTTTGTTTCAATGAATTACTTAAAGGAATATTTGTATTAATTTTAATTGGTTTAAATTTTTTATACCCTTTCTTTTTTATTTGTTCACCTGAATTATACTTTTTTCTAAAACTTGATTCTTGTCTATTTAATAAAAAATCTATTGCTAATTTTTTTAATTCAGTTTTTGATCTTGTCTTATCATCTTTTATTCTTTTTTTAGCAATAACTGAAATATATCAGTTATTTTTTACTTCCCAATTTTCTTTTTTTACTTCTTTTTTAATTTTTTCTATTTCATTTTTAATATCTTCTAAACTTAATTTTGAAATTCTTTCTATTCTTTCATCACTAATACCAGAAAAAAAATCAAGTCAAAAATATTCTATAAAATCTTCATTTAAAGGCAAAAATTTAATAACTAAAGAATGTAAAGCAATTTTAGTTTTTTTAGAAAGATTTTGAAGTTTTTTATAAAAAAATCAAATATTATTTAAAATAAAAGAATCTTTATTTTTTTCATCTATTAAAATATTTATTTTTTTTGTTATATCATCATAATATCATTCAAAAGATAAATATTTTAATAATCAAATTTTTTCTTTATTTTTTAAAATATAATTTAGCTTAAAAAGTAAATTAGACCAATTAATTAAATTACTAATTTTAAAATTTCAAATAAATTCACTATCAAGTTTTTCTATTTTAGCTATTTTTATAACTATTTCTATAAAATCAACTTCAGTGATACTCTTTTTATTATAAAGTTTTATTAAATCTTTTTTTCAATATTTTTCTTTTAATAATTCAAGAGAAGTTAAAAAATTAAAATTAGCACCCTCTTGTAAGAAAAATATATTTTCTCTAACTTTATCTTTTAAATTTTCTATTTTTAAATTTCATTCTGAATCATCAGATTTTATTAAAGTTAATATATCAAAATTCATTTATATATTGTTAATTTCTAAAATATTCACTAAATTATTAATATTTTTTATTTAAAGTCAATATTTTTTAATTTTTATTTTATAAATAAGAAAAAAACTTGTAAAATAAAAAATAAATATATTATTAATAATATATATAATCAATGCTATAAAATTATGGAAATTCTAGAATATTTTTGAGAAGAAAAGAAAAAAGAAATAAAAATTCTATTATATATTGAGGAAATAAAATAAATAGTAAAACAAATAAATAACTGAATTGAACCAAACTATTGTAGGTGTAGCTATACTCCCTTAAAACAAACTGTTCAAGCTGCTATTAATTGAGAAATATGAGAATCTTATAGAATGATAATAAATTGAAATGAAGAAATGATAAAAAAACTTGCAAAATACATAATTAATTAAAAAAATATGAAAATAACACTAAATTCAATAAAAGAAGCAAAACAAAATTTTTGAGATTTTATAAAAACTAGTCCACTAGAATTTTCTCATAGACTTAGTCAGGAATATGATGCTGAAATTTATATAAAAAGAGAAGATTTACAAGCAGTTAGATCTTATAAAATAAGAGGTGCTTTTAATAAAATAAATTCTTTATCTAAAAATGAGAAAAAAGCTTGAGTTGTTTGTGCTAGTGCCTGAAATCATGCTCAATGAGTTGCTATAACTTGTAGAGAATTAAAAATTAAAGGTACAATTTATATGCCTGTAACTACTCCAGAACAAAAAGTTTATAAAACTAAAAAATTCTGAGGAGAATATGTTGATGTAGTTTTATTTTGAGATACTTTTGATGAAGCATTAAATAAATCTTTTGAATTTCAAAAAGAAACTTGAGCAACTTTTGTACATCCATTTGATGATGAAAAAGTTATTGAATGACAAGCTACAGTTAGTTTAGAGATTTTTAATGAAATAAAGCCAGATTATATAGTTTGTCCAATTGGTTGAGGTTGATTTATATCAGGACAAATTGTAGCTAAAAATTATCTAAATCCTGAAACAAAAATTATTGGTGCTGAACCAGTTTGAGCTTCTTGAATGAAGAGATCATTGAAAAATTGAGAAAATATTACTCTTGAAAATATAGATATTTTTATAGATTGAGCAGCAGTTTGAAGAGAATGAGAAATTCCATTCAAGGTTTGTAAAGAAGAAAATATAGAAATTATTTCTTGTCCTGAAAATAGAGTTTGTACAACAATTCTAGATTATTTAAAAGAAGACTGAATAGTTATAGAACCAGCTGGTGCTTTATCTACTGATGCTTTAAAAGATTTAAAAGAAACTATAAAATGAAAGAAAATTGTAGTTGTAATTTCTGGAAGTAATTTTGATTTTGAAAGACTTCCAGAGGTAAAAGAAAGAAGTTTAAAATTTGAATGATTAAAAAAATATTTTTTAGTTAATTTTCCTCAAAGGCCTTGAGCATTAAAAGATTTTCTAAATTGTTTATGAGAAAATGATGATATTGAAAGATTTGAATATTTAAAAAAATCTGCAAAAAATTCTGCACCAGTTTTTATATGATTAAAGACAAATAATCCAGAAAACTGGGAAAAAATTGAAAAAAAGATGACAATTTTATGATTCAAGTATAATGATGTTACAAATAATGAAATGTATTTTAATTTATTAGTTTAAAAAATTATGTTATATCCAGAAGCAGTCGGGCCATATAGTCCTTATTATAAAGCTTGAAATACTCTATATTGTTCAGGACAAATTGGATTAATTCCAGAAACTGGTAAAATTATAGAATGATGAGTTGAAAAAGAAACAGAACAATTACTTAAAAATATTGATTGAGTTTTAAAAGAAAATTGATTAGAAGCAACTGATGTTGTAAAAACAACTATATTTTTAGATAATATGGATGATTTTAAAAAAGTTAATGCAATTTATTGAGAATATTTTTCTCATAAACCAGCAAGAAGTACAGTAGCAGTAAAAACTCTTCCACTTTGAGCATTAGTTGAAGTTGAGATGATTGCAATATTTAAATAAAAACTTGATATCTAGACAAAAGTAATATAATAATTTTATATTACTTTTTTAAATAAAATAAATGAGAAAAAAATATATAATATTTGATTTTGATTGAACATTAATTGACTCAAAAACAAAAGAATTATTTGAAGGAATTAAAGAAATGTTAAAATCTTTAAATAAAAATTATACTCTATTTTTATCATCATCAGCAGATGATGAAGATTTAGTAGATTTTTTAAAAACAGAACAATTATATCAATATTTTGATGTAGTTTTTGGTTGAAGTGTTAGAGAAAAATGAGAAAAACATATTGAAGTTTTTGATATGGTTATGGATGATCAAGATTTTGCTAATAGAACAATTTATGTTTGAGATAGTGAGTTTGATAGAGAAATTGCAAAAGAAGCCTGAATATCTTTTGTAAAAGTTTGAAAAGAAGGTAAAGATTACTATGAAATTGATAAAATTTCAGATTTAGAAGAATATTTACCTAAAGTTAAATAAAAAACATGCAAATAGAAATAGAAAAAAAGTATAATCTTACAGACTCAGATTATTCAATAATTAAAGAAAAAACTAAATTTGTAGAAGAAGTAAATTTAAAAGACTATTATCTTGATAAAAACTTAATTCTAGCTAAAAATAGCTATTATTTAAGACTTAGAAACTGAGTTTATGAATTAAAAATTAGTAAATATAATAAACAAAATAATATAGATAGTTGTGAAGAATATGATAATGAAGATGAAATAAATCAAAAAATTTCTAAATTTTGAATAACAACTGATGATGTAACTTGAATATGTTTTATTGATACTTTTAGAGAAAAATATGAATACAATTTTAAATGACAAAAAATTACTATTGATATAGATAGATATCAATATTGAAAAAGGTATGAAATAGAAGTTTTATATCAGAGTAATGAAAATGAAGAACAAAGAGATAAAACTGAAGAAAAAATAAGTAAATTAATTGATGATTTTAGAAAAGAAATATGATTAACTTGAGAGTCAAACAGTGAATCCTATAAAATAGTAAATTGTGCAATGCACCAAAATATAGATTTATTTGAAATAATTAGTCAATAAAATGAAAATAGTAATTTGAACAAAATCTCCTCCAAAAGTAGCTGCAATAGAAGAAGCTATTAAAAAATGTATTTATTTTGAATGAGAAAAATCTTGAATTATGACTTGTTTTAAGTGAAGCTACAAAAGAAGAAAATACAAGTAAAAAATGATGAGCTTTTGCTCATTGGAGTGATGATATGCTAACCAGAAAAGACCAATTTATATTAGCATTTCTATCAGCAATTCCCTCTTTTTATAATAAATATTATAAAATATAAAAAAAACTAGATTAACTAGTTTTTTTATTTGTAAAAATTCTTGGTTTTCTTTTTTCTTCAAATTCTAATCAAAACTTTGGATTCCATACAACTTTTAAAACTCATTCTTTAACTTGACTAAATAATTCTGTACTACTCATTCTATTATAATCTTCTTTTGAAGATTCAACAAATGGATCTACTTCATGTACCATAATAATATATGCTAAATATTAAAAACAGTATAACTAATAAAATAATACTTATTTAATAAATTAATCAATATTTTTTTTAATTTTTGTTTAGTATATAATTTTACTTGCAAATTTTTGTTTTTCTATACAATATAAGCAATTAATTTTTAATAATAAAATATGGCTTCAAATAATGAAACAGTTATAAAATTTGAGAGTGTTTTTTTTGAATATGTTCATCCAAAATTAATTTTGGAAGATGTAACTTTTAATGTAAGAAAAGGTAAAAAAATCACTATAATGGGTCAAAATGGTGCTGGTAAATCTACAATTTTTAAATTAATTACTGGAGAAATTACACCAAAAATTGGTAAAGTACATACTCCTGATGGAGCAACAATTGCTATTGCTTTTCAAGTAATGCCAAAAGAAGATAAAGAATTAACAGTTCAAGAATATTTTAGAAAATATAAAAAAGCACAGGAAACTGAAAATATTGATAAAGAAATTATGGAAGTTTTAAGAGCTGTAAATCTTAAAACAGACCTAGAAAAAATTATTGATAAATTTTCAGGTGGTCAACAAGCAAGACTATTACTTGCTGCTGCACTTATTCAAAAACCTGATATTTTATTACTTGATGAACCAACTAATAATTTAGATAAAGATGGTATTTATCATTTAGAAGATTTTCTAAAAGAATATAAAAATACTGTTTTAGTTATTTCTCATGATGCTGAATTTTTAAATTCTTTTACAGACTGAGTATTGTATCTTGATGTTCATACAAAAATTGTAGAACAATATGTTTGAAATTATTATGATGTAGTTGAACAAGTTTCAAAAAAAATTGAAAAAGAAAATATGAAAAATGCCAGACTTAAAAAAGAGGCTCAAGATAAAATGGATCAAGCAAATACTTTTGCACACAAAGGTTGAAAGCTTAGAGCTGTAGCTAAAAAACTAAAAGCTGATGCTGAAAATCTTAAAGAAAATATGTGAGATAAAAGAAAAGAAGATAAAGCAATTGCTGCATTTGAAATTCCAGTTCAAGAAGATATCTCAGGTGTAATACTTGATATACAAGAAATTTGAGTAGTTGAAAATAATGAAATGACTTATAAAAAAGTTGATAAACAACTAAGAAAAGATACTCATGTTTTACTTTCTGCTCCAAACTGAATGTGAAAATCAACATTTCTAAATGCTCTTGCTAGATGAGAAGCAAAATGAGTTACTATATGAGAAAATGTAAAAATTGGTTATTATACACAAGATTTTCATAATCTAGATTTTGAAGCAACAGTTTATGATGAACTTAGAAAATCAGGTCCAGGATTAACAGAACAAGAATTTAGAAGTCAAGCTGCTAGATTTCTAATTGATTGAGAATTAATGAAAGCTAAAGTATGACATATTTCAGAAGGTCAAAAAGGTCTAGTTGCATTTTGTGCATTAGTTTTTCAAAAACCAGGACTTTTAATTTTAGATGAACCAACTAATCATATTAATTTTAGACATATTCCAGTTATAGCTGAAGCACTAAATGCATATAAATGAGCAATGATTTTAGTAAGTCATGTTGATGAATTTGTATGGAGTATTAGAATGGATGATTATATAGATTTAGACCAATTGTAAAATAAGACTGATTCTCTTTTAGAAATTATGAAATATATTATATAAAAATCAATAGTTTTTTCCAAGATTTTACTTGACCAAACTATCATAAAACATATATTTAAAGCAATTACAAAAAGTAATTGCTTATTTTTTTATATTTTCATATTATGAAAAAGGAATCTATTTTAGATAAATTTATGACTACAAAATGGCTAGCTTGGACATTTTGGACAATAGTTGTGGTTATGGTTACAGCTTTAGTTTTTTATACTGCTAATCTTGGAAAAGAAACTCCACCTATTCCTCAACAAGTAGTATCAGAAAAATGAGAAGTTCTTTATACTTGAGATGATATTGCTCAATGAAAAGCATATTTTCAACAATATGACTTAACAGATTGGGGATCAATGATGGGTATGTGAGCATATCTTGGTCCAGATTTTTCAACTGATTTTTTTCATAATAGAGCAACAGTTCTATATGATTTATATTGAAATTTAAATTTCTGAAAATTTTTACTTAGAGAAGATGCAGAACTAGAGCATTTATGAATTAAAAAATCAGATATTGCAAATATTACTTTTTTAAATGATATTGAAAAAGGTGCTGTAAAAGAAATGGTAAAAGCTGATTTTAAAAATACTATTTTAAATGAAGAAAAAACTATTTATTCAGAAGCTTCAGCAATAGCTTATAAAAGTAATGTTGTTTATTTAACAAAAATGCTTTTAGAAGGTGATCCTACAAGAGGTTATCCTGGTTGAATAATAAAAGATTGAGTAGCAACTCACTGGAAAACATGAGAAAAAATAGCAGAAGTTACAGCTGAGAAAAAAGTAGCTCAAATTGCTGCATTTGTAGATTGGTCTCAATTAGTTATTTCTAGTCCTAGAGTAAATAAAGAAACATGAGAAAAAATGGATAGAACTTGGTCTAATAACTGGCCAAATGAACCTCTTATTGATCAAGACATAGCTTGGGTTAACCATGTAGTTTCGCTTTGGGAATTCTTACTTCTATGGCCATTAAGTATTTTAGTTGTATTTCTTGGATTTAAATATTTCTTTACTCCAGAAGACAAAAAAGATTTACAAAAACCATTGAAAATTACTAAAATGTTTCAATCACAAAAAAATTTACTTTGGTGGGTTCCTGTTATTGCATTACTTATAGTAGTTCAAATGACAATGTGAGGTTATCTAGCTCATATATATGCTGATCCTTCACTTAATTTTTTAGATACTCATTGATTATTACCTTGGTTAGATAATTTGTTATCACAACAAAATCTTCCATTTAATGCAATGAGATCAATTCATACACAATTAGCAATTCTTTGGATTGCAGCAGGTTGGCTTGTATGATGAATGATGATTGCTCCTTGGGTTGCTTGAAAAGATCATAAATATCCTTGGCTTGTTCATATATTGTATTGAGCTATATTAGTACTTGTTATATGAAGTGTTACAGGATTATATATGGGTGCAATGTGAATGTTACCAGAATCATGGTTTTGGTTAGGTAATGAATGAAGAGAATTAATTAACTTATGAAGAGCTTGGGATACAGTTCTAGTTATATGACTTGTATTCTGGTTCTTACTTATAGTTTCATTACTTAAAAAAGCTTCAGTTAAAAATCCTTTTGCGGCTGTTATAGTTTGGTCAGCATTTGCAATTGCTGGATTATATGTTGCTTGAATGATTCCATTTCAAAAAATTATGCCTAACTTTACTGTAGATGATTTCTATAGATGGTGGGTAATTCACCTTTGGGTTGAACTTACTTTTGAATTATTTGCTGTTTGAGTAATTACATTCTTTACAGTTGCTCTTGGACTTGTTTCAACTAGATCTGCTGTTAAATTAATGTTATTTGAACTTTTACTTGTAATGTTCTCTTGAACATTATGAGTAGGTCATCACTACTGGTGGCAAGGACTTGATCAACATTGGATAGCTATTGGTTGAATATTTTCAGCAATGGAACCTCTTCCTTTAGTATTATTAATTGTTGAGGCATGGAATAATTATAGAGAAAAAACTTTCTGAGATAAATGATTTGAATTTGGAACTGTATTTATGTGGATTTCAGGTTCTGCTGTATTAAACTTCATCTGAGCATGATTCTTATGAATGGTAATTAATACTCCAACTATAAATTATTATACTCATGGAACTTACTTAATTATGCCTCATGGTCATGTTGCTCTACTTGGAGCATTTGGTTATATTGCAATTGCTTTCTTATATTTAGTTGTTAGATCAAATTCTTTGGCTAATAATTATGTTTGGAAAACTAAACTAGCAAACACTGGTTTCTGGCTTTTAACTATCTGAGTATTATTATTTGCTGTACCAACAATAATGATTGGTTTCCATCAAGGTTGAGTAGCATATGATCAATGATATTTCTTCACTAGATTACATGAAACTCTTGAACCAATGAAAACTTGGATGTGGTTTAGAATACTGCCAGATACAATGATGATTTTAGGTTGAGTTGCTATATTCTGGGATTTAACTTCAAAAATACTATTCAGTAAAAAAGAAGAAAAAACTTGAGTTATAGAAAAGGCAAAAAAAGTAGTTAAAACTGTAAAGAAATCAGTTACTAAAAAAACTACTACAAAAGCTAAAACTACAACTAAAAAAACTCCAGTAAAAAAAGCTACTACAAAAAAAACAAAAGCTAAAAAAACTGAAAAATAAAATAAAAAAATAGATTTGCAAAAATCTATTTTTTTGTATAATAAATAAGTAATAAAAGCACTTGAGTTAGCAATCAACTAACAAGCTTTGAGGAAGAGCTATTTTATATAGTAAGAACCTCACAAAACAAATTAAGTACAGCTTTAGGTGGTAACTTCCCTTTTGGGACCGAAAGCATAAAAATATAAATATATTTTTATGCTTTTTATTTTTATCTTAAAAAAATGGAAAAAGATGAAATTAGCAAAAAAAGACAAATTATTTTTGCAAGTTGAATTACAGTTATATCTATGGTAACAGCATTAGTTTTCTTTATATTAAAAGAATCTAATACAAATGAAGTAAATACTAACACTCAACCAATAGAAAATACTTTAAGAGTTATAGAAAAATCTATTAATTTTATAATAAATAAAAAATAATTATGAAAAAATTACATTTAATAAATAATTTAGTTTTAATATTACTTATTACTTGATTTATATCTTGCTTAGTAATTAGTTATAAATTCAATTTATCTGAATGAGCTGAAGTATGAGTTCAATATTTATGATGACTAATGTTATTTTTCTGACTATTCTGGATAGTTATGAAATGGTGAGATTTTACAATTAAAAAATAATCTATGGAAAAGAAAATACTATTACTAAGAATCTGTAAACCTTGATTTAAAGATTTAATAGAATGAAAAACTAAATATAGATTTAGAGAAGTTAAAAAATATTGGGAAACAAGACTTTTAGAAAAAAACTGAGATTTTAAAGATTTTGATGAAGTTCATATAAAAAACTGATACAAATCAGATTCTCCAACAGCAATTGTAGAATTCAAATGAAATTTATGAATTTTTGAACATGAATGAAAACCTCACTTTAAATTAGAATTAGGAAAGATTATTGAAGTTTTAAATTATAAAGAATAAATAATGAAAAATATATTAATATTATTAACTATAATTATATGAAATCTTAATTTTGTTTTTGCAGAATCTTGATGGGCTAATGATTTAAAATGGTATGAATGACTAGCCTTAGTTTCTTATTATTTAATAATAAATCCTATAACTTGGATTATATTAACTCTTATAGTTTGATTTTTTATATTTAAAATCATAAAGAAAAAAATAAAAAAATAATTTTTAATTACTAATATATAAAAAAATGAAAAATATTATAAAAGCACTTACAAAAAATATTAAAGAAGATAATTTTTCTGAAATAGATTCTATTTTAGAAGAAATTCACACTTCTTGAAAATATAGTGAAGAAAAAATTGATTGATATTATGAACTTTTACAAGAAGCTACACTTTATGCTGAATTGAAGGAGAATGAATATAAAGAGGAATATTTGAGATTGGTTGAGGAGAAGTAGGAAAACTTATTATATCTCTTTCTTGAATTCTTACTCTTTTACAAAGAGCAAGAGGCTGCATTTTAATTCTAATTTTTTAGAAAATGATAACTCCTGAAATTATAAAAGAGGCTTCTAGAAATTTAAGGCAAAATATGACTGAGGCAGAAAAAGTTTTATGGGAAAAAATTAGAGCAAAAAGGCTTTGAATTAAATTTTATAGACAAAGACCAGTCTTGGTTATGACTGAAAATTCAATGCTAGATAGATATATTATTCCAGATTTTTATGCTCCAGATAATAAAGTAATTATTGAAATTGATTGAAGTATTCATGATATTAAAGAAATTTATTTACTTGATTTAGAAAAAGAAAAATTATTAAAAAATAAGTGATATAAAATAATTAGGTTTAGAAATGAAGAAATTTTTGAGAATTTAGATTGAGTTTTGGAGAGGTTGAAGGAAATTTGTGGAAAATAAGGAAAACAATTATATCTCTTCCTTGAATTCCTACTCTTTTACAAAGAGCAGGAGGCTGCAAAAATAGGAAGACAATTATATCTCTTTCCTGAATCCTTACTCTTTTACAAAGAGCAAGGGGCAACACTGTACTAATATTAGGAATTAATTCTAAATGTTAGAACTAATTATGCCGCTTTCTTGCTCTTAGTATAAGAGTAAGATACAGAAAGAGATATTACTGATAACTTCCAAAAAATCCCACTCCATCAATTCCACACCACAAACCTATGTCCGCAAAGACAAAAAACTAAAAAAATAATTTTTAATAAAAAATTATGAAAATAATAGATTATTTAAATAATAAAGAAAGATATATAATTCAAAATATTACTTTAATTGCAGTAATATTAATTATTATTATATTATTAATTGATATTAGTCCACATATTATAAATTTAATTTATGATACTAAATATAATTTTATATCTACTCAATTTACATTAACTACAATTTGATGAATATTTGCATTCTGGTATTGATATAAAAAATATGAAAGAGATAAAGAATTAGAGATGATTAAGTTATTTGATATAACAAATAATGAAAAATTAAATTTTAATGAATGGAAAATTTTATTTGATTTAAATGAAAAATGAAAAATACCAGAGTATTTATATGAAATAGTAAGAGAAAAATATAGTAATTGGATGATTTTATTTTTAGATAAATTTGATGAAGATAAGTGGAGAGATTTTGCAATGAATAATATTTCAACAAAATCAGATTTTAAGAAATATATAGTTCTAGAAGTAAAATCATATTTATTTATTTCAGATAAAAAATTAAAAAATAATATAAAAAAAGTTTTAAAAATTATTAATAACTAACTAAACCACTATGTACAAAAAAGTAAACCCAAAACAAAGCTTCCCAAAACTAGAGGAAGAAGTTCTAGAATTCTGGAACAAAGAAAAAATATTTGAGGAGTCAATGGATAGGCCAGATGCTGAGGAATTTAATTTCTATGATGGGCCTCCATTTGCTACTGGGACTCCACATTATGGTCATATATTGGCTGGGACTATAAAAGATGTGATACCTAGATACCAAACTATGCTTTGAAAAAAAGTTACAAGAAAATTTGGTTGGGATACTCATGGGCTTCCTATTGAAAATATTGTTGAGAAAAAATTAAATCTTGCTGGGAAGGAAGATATTGAAAAAATTGGTATACATAAATTTAATGAGGAATGTAGAGCTAATGTTTTTGGATATGTTGATGAATGGAAAAAAACTGTGAATAGAATGGGAAGATGGGTAGATATGGAAAATGATTATAAAACTATGGATACTGATTTTATGGAATCAGTTTGGTGGGTTTTTAAAACTATCTATGATAAAGGGCTAGTTTATGAAGGAAATAGAATTGTTCCCTATTGTCCTAGATGTACAACTCCACTTTCAAACTTTGAGGTAAATCAAGGTTATAAAGATAAACAAGATAAAACTGCTACTGTTAAATTCAAAGTAAAATGAAATGATAGTAAATATATTTTGGCTTGGACAACTACTCCTTGGACTTTGGTTGCTAACTTAGGTTTGGCAGTTGGAGCTGATATAGATTACTCTGAAATTTTAGATAAAGAAACTTGAGATACTTATGTTTTAGCTTCTGATTTAGTTAAAAATTATTATAAAAATGAGGAAGATTATACTTTAATTAGAGAGTATAAAGGAGCTTGTTTGGCTTGAATTAAATATGAACCATTATTTGATGATTTTGAAATTCAATTAAATGAAATGTGAGAAAACCTATGAACTGGAATTGAACTTGGAGAAAATGCTTTTTCTGTTGTAATTGGTCATCATGTAACAACTGAATCTGGTACTTGAATTGTTCATATTGCTCCAGCTTATGGTGAAGATGATAACTTAATTGGTAAAAATGAAGGCTTAGGTTTTGTTGCTCATATTGATGATACAGGTAAAACTTATAATTTACTTGAAAATAATTGACTTGATATTGCTGAATTTAATGAATTAATTTTAAAAAATTTAAAAGAAAGAAAATTAGCAGTTTTAATAAATACTATTAATCATTCATATCCTCATTGTTGGAGATGTAATACACCACTAATTTATAGAGCAATTTCTGCTTGGTATGTAGCTGTTGAAAAGATTAGAGATAAAATGGTAGCAAATAACCAAAAAGTTAACTGGGTACCAGAAATAATTAAAAACTGAAGATTTGGTAAATGGGTAGAACAAGCAAGAGATTGGAATATTTCAAGAAACAGATATTGGGGTTCAGCTATGCCAGTTTGGCAAAGTGAAGACAAAAAATCAGAAGTTTGTATTTGAAGTATTGAAGAATTATATGAAGCTAATAAAGAATATTGACAAATAGAAAAATCAGGAGAAAAATATATTTATACAAATACTTGAGAAGAAGTTGATTTACATAAACATTTTGTTGATGAAATCTTTGTAAAATGTCCTAAAACTTGAGAAAAATTAAAAAGAATTCCTGAAGTTCTAGATTGTTGGTTTGAAAGTGGTTCTATGCCTTATGCATCAGTTCATTATATGGGAAAATGAGATTTTAAATTCCCTGCTGATTTTATTGCTGAATGACTTGATCAAACTAGAGGTTGGTTCTATACTTTACTAATTTTAGCTACTGGATTATTTGATAAACCAGCTGTTAAAAATACTATTGTAAATGGTATTGTATTAGCAGAAGATGGTAAAAAAATGAGTAAAAGTTTACAAAATTATCCTGCTCCAGAATTAATCTTTGACAAATATTGAGCTGATGCAATGAGATTTTATCTTATGAATTCTCCTGTAGTTGAAGCACAAGATTTTAGATTTCAAGAAAGTTGAGTTGAAGAAGTAGTTAAAAAAGTAATATTACCTCTTTGGAATACTTATAGTTTTTTCACAACTTATGCTAATATTGATAAATTTGAATATGATGAAAATAATAGTGTTGAAAAAGAAAACCCATTAGATAAATGGATTGTTTCAGAAGTAAATAAATTAATAAAAGAAGTTAAAGAAGGTTTAGATTGATATAAAATTAATGAAGCTACAAAAAATATTCCAGCATTTATGGATAATTTAACTAATTGGTATATTAGAAGATCTAGAAAAAGATTCTGGAAATCAGAAAATGATGGAGATAAAATGCAAGCATATAATACTCTACATGAAGTATTGGTTACTGTTTCAAAAATAATTGCCCCATTTATGCCATTTGTAGCAGAAAATATTTACCAAAATTTAACTGGTGGAAAATCTGTACATTTAGAAAATTTTCCAGAAGTTAATGAAAGTTTAATAAATGAAGAATTATCTGCTTCAATGGATAAGACTAAAAAAATTATTAATCTTGGTTTAGCTTGGAGAGTAAATCATAAATTAAAAGTTAGACAACCTCTTAAATCAGTTACTATTTGAGAAAAATTAAGTGATTATTATAAAAATATTTTAAAAGAAGAACTTAATGTAAAAGAAGTAATTGAAGTTGAAGGAACAAGTTTAGCTCAAAAAATCTGTATGCCAAATGGTAGAGCAATTTGACCAAAATTTGGTAAAAATGTTAAAGATATTATGAAAATGGCAAAATCTTGAGATTTTGAAGAATTAGATAATTGAACTGTAAAAGTTTGAGAATTTATTCTAGAAGAATGAGATTTTGAATTAGTTTTTAAAGCAGGAGATTCTAATTATGAAATTGAAGCTGGTTTTGGAATGGTAATTGCACTAGACCCAGAATTAAATGAAGAATTAAAACAAGAATGAATTGCTAGAGATTTAGTTAGAGCTATTCAAGATGCTAGAAAAGAAGCAGAATTTAATGTTGAAGATAGAATTGAAATAAGTATTTCATGAGAAAATTTAAAAGAAATTTTAAATAATTTCTGAGAATATATTGAAAATGAAACACTTTCTAAAATTAATAATAATCTAGAAAATGCTAATTTAGAAAAAGAAATTGAAATTTGAGAAAATAAAATTGAATTAAAATTAAAAAAATAATATATTTAACAATAAAAAATAAGAAAGTATATTAAATATAATAATACTTTAAAATTTAATTTAAAATTATGTGAAGAAAAATGTCATTATATTTTAGTGATGGTGTAGAACCAACAGAAGAACAAATTCAAGCAGTTAGAGATTTAAAAAACCATCTTAAATATTTTTGAAAACCTTGAGGAAAAACATCAAAAATTCATCAAGAAGTTCTAGATAATAGAGAAAAGACTAAACAAAAAGTAGAAAAAATTTAATTTTTTTCTACTTTTTTATTCTTTCAACTATTTCCAATAAACTATCAATTTCTAGAGCTGCTCATCATATTAAAAATCAATCTAAATTTTTAATTTTTAATAATTCAAAGCAATTATTAGATTTAACACTTCATCAATAAATAATTCTTGAATTATTATTTTTAAATTTACTTTTTATAAAATTTAAAAAATTTTCTATATTTTCTAAACTATCTATTTTTCAAGTTCATATTGAAAAAGCTGGTTCATAAGCAATAATAATTTCTTCATCTTCTAAATCTCTTATAGATTCTTCTAATTGTGATTCTTCTGAAATACAAATTATTGGTATTATTCAATTTATAGTAGCTAATTTAGCTTTTTTATTAATTAGTTCATTATCTTCTCATAAATGTTTTCTAACTTCACAGTGACCTAAAATAACATACTTACAGTTTAAATCAATTAACATATCTGAAGAAATTTCTCATGTAAAAGCTCAAGAAATTTTATCTGACATATTTTGTGCTCATAAAACAATATTTTTGTTTTTACTAAAAATATTTAACCCTGTAAAATTAGGAGAAATCATTAATTCAATATTTTCTGATTTTAAATATTTTTTTTCTAATTCTAAATTATATTTTTCAAGTTCAGAATATGTTTTATTCATTTTTAAATTTGCTCCTATAAAAAATTTCATAATTTTTAATAAATTTTTAATAAAAAAATAATAACAAAAAAAACTATTAAACAGGTAATAGTTTTTTAAAATGTTTAGTATAAATTACATTGCTTCTGCAACTTTACCTACTAAATCAATACCTGGAGTTAATGTTGTAGCCCCTGGAGTCCATCTAGCTGGACAAGCAGCAGAAGGATTTTCTCTCATAAATTGTAAACCTTGAATTTTTCTAATTAATTCAGCAGAATTTCTTCCTTGAGCTCCTGAAGTAATATCTAAACCTCTTAAAACTCCATCTGGATCAACAATAAATGTTCATCTTCCAGCTAAGTGAGATTCTAAATCTAATACATTGTATAAATCAGCATATTCTCCATTATGATCAGCTAACATTTTGTATTTAAAATCTTTTAATAATCCTTCAGCTTTAACCCAACCTTTATGAGTAAAAACTGTATCAGTTGAAACAGGAAGTATAGTAACATCCATTTTATCAAATTCAGCTTTAACATCAGCTAAATCTTTTAATTCAGTTGGACAAACAAAAGTAAAATCAGCAGGATAGTAAAATAATACATACCATTTCCCTTTTAAATCTTCTGAAGTAATTGTTCCATCAGTATCTTTTTCAGCATCATAGTAATCCATAGAAAAAGCAGGAGCTTTTTTATCAATTTTAGCCATTTCAATTTGGTCAAAAGTTATATCAGACATTTTTTAATATTTTTAAAAATAAAATCATAATAAGAACTATTCTTATTATGATTTATTATATATTTTTTATAATATTTGTAAAATTATTTAATATTTTATTGTTAAAAACTATTCAATAACATTTACAGAAATGTTTTTACTTGATCTATTAAAATGTATATCAGTTGCTTCAATTTTAATATTATATGTTCAAACTTCTAATCATTTAGAAGAAATTGGTACCACAATCTTTCTATCTATAGAAGATTTAACTTTTTTTCAATTAAAATAAACATTAATAACTCTAATAGGACTAATGTCACTAAAACTTGCTCTTAAATTAAAACTTGTATCCTTCTTTAAACTAATACTTCATCTAGCTGGATTTTCCAAGATTATTTTTGGTGCTTGAGTATCCTTTCATCATAATACAACATTTTTTATAATAGATTTTGAATAATAAGAATTATCTATAGATTTAACTGTTATTATATGGTTTCAAGTCATTCAAGATGGTATATTAAAAGCTCATCTATATCATCATTCTAATTTTCAAGGTAAATCATAACT
>Ga0256843_1000017_pt1 | contig 135525 bp, 143 predicted proteins | sample AlvinellametaG_FD_191572 | JGI IMG/M metagenome (GOLD analysis project Ga0256843, IMG submission 191572) | Pompeii worm associated microbial communities from hydrothermal vent at the East Pacific Rise, Pacific Ocean - Alvinella | ecosystem: Host-associated > Annelida > Integument >... | reverse complement strand
AAATACACGTCTGAATTGTTTTGTTATAGGGTTTATAAAGAAAAGGGGTTATTTAGGGGTAGAAAAATTATGGTATAGAAAACTATAAATATCAGTAAAAATACTATAATAAAATTAAGAAAAATTGTCCTATTAAAATAAGCACGTTTCGTGATGGAAACTTAATACAGCAAATAATAACTTATTTCTACTTTTTATTAAAATAAGCACGTTTCGTGATGGAAACATTACTTTGTAGTTGTCCGATGTTGGATTGTTTTTGAATTAATTAAAATAAGCACGTTTCGTGATGGAAACGTCTTTTGCACTTATGTAAGTATAGAATGCTAAAAATTAAAATAAGCACGTTTCGTGATGGAAACTATCATTTTTAATATTTTCTACAATTTCATTAAAATATTAAAATAAGCACGTTTCGTGATGGAAACAGCATAAATTTATAAGCTCCCATCTCTATTTTATCATATTAAAATAAGCACGTTTCGTGATGGAAACTGAATAATCAGCTAATTTTGTTATTGTGTTATACATTAATTAAAATAAGCACGTTTCGTGATGGAAATTTATCTAAGTGCTTTTAACCACTTTATTTGCTTATTGTTAAAATAAGCACGAGGAGTGATGGAAATTTTTAGCTTTTCCTGATTAGTTCCTTTTTTATTATCATTAAAATAAGCACAGATCGTGATGGAAATTCTGTTGATAAATAAACTGGGGATGAGAACATCGGAATTAAAATCAGACCTCTTCGAGGATGGAAAGCGTTTATTTTGATAAGGTTTCTATCATCTTAAATTAAAATCATCACATTTTATTATATGAATATGAGACATGATATAAAATAACGATTTAAATAAATAACTAAAATTAGATCTCTTTTTACTAATAAGGTTGATTAAATTGAAGCAGAAGTTTTATTATATTCGTATATTTATATAAAAGGAATAATAAAAGATTAATAAAAAATTTAAAAGAGTAATGTCAATAGGAAATAGATATTGGCTAAAATCAACAGAGGTGAAATTTTGGATTTTTCAGAGTGGTATTCTGATATTTTAGAAAAGGCAGGAATTTATGATGTAAGATACCCTATAAAAGGGTGTGGGGTTTATCTTCCATATGGATTTAAAATCAGAAGATATGCATTTGAACTAATAAGGAGATTGTTAGATGAAACAGGGCACGATGAAACATTATTTCCAATGTTAATTCCAGAGGATCTATTGGCAAAAGAGGCAGAGCATATAAAAGGATTTGAAGATGAGGTTTACTGGGTAACTCATGGTGGAAAAACTCCGTTAGATGTTAAATTGGCATTAAGACCAACATCAGAAACACCAATATATTATATGATGAAATTATGGGTTAAAGTCCATACAGATCTTCCGATAAAAGTATATCAAATAGTTAATACATTTAGATATGAAACGAAACACACCAGACCTTTAATTAGATTAAGAGAGATAATGACATTTAAAGAGGCACACACAGCACATTCAACAAAAGAAGAAGCAGAAAAACAAGTTGAAGAGGCAATATCTATTTATAAAAAATTCTTTGATACTTTGGGTATTCCTTACTTAATCTCAAAAAGGCCAGAATGGGATAAATTTCCAGGAGCAGAGTATACGATGGCATTTGATACAATATTTCCAGATGGAAGGGTTATGCAAATAGCAACTGTCCATAATTTAGGGCAAAATTTCTCTAAAACCTTTGAAATTATATTCGAAACCCCAACCGGAGATAAAGATTTTGCATATCAAACCTGTTATGGAATATCGGATAGAGTTATTGCTTCAATTATCGCAATTCATGGAGATGAGAAAGGATTAATTCTCCCTCCAGTAGTTGCTCCTCTACAGATAGTAATTGTTCCACTGATCTTTAAAGGAAAAAAAGAAATGGTTATGGAAAAATCAAAAGAGATCTATGAGAGGTTAAAAGATAAATACAGAGTTTATATTGATGATAGAGATATAAGGCCTGGAAAGAAGTTTTACGATTGGGAAATAAAAGGAGTTCCTTTAAGAATCGAAGTAGGGCCGAAAGATATAGAAAGTGGAAAGATAACAATATTTAGGAGAGACACGATGGAAAAATTTCAAGTTGAAGATGAGCAATTAGAAGATATAATAGAAAAAACTTTAAATAATATTATGGAAAATATTAAAGATAAAGCTTATAAAAAATTTGAGGAATATATAACAATGCTTGAAGATGCAGATTTTGGAAAAATTAAAAATATCTTATCTGAAAAAAGAGGGGTTGTATTAATTCCATACGATAGGGAGATATATAAAGAGGACCTTGAAGAGAAAGTAGAGGCAACTATTTTAGGAGAGACAGAGTATAAAGGAAAGAAGTATATCGCAATAGCAAAGACATACTAATGCTTTTTAATTTTTTTAAATAAACCTATTTACATGGTGTAAGAATAGCCGTTAAATAACTCTACACTAACCACATAAAAATAAAATTAAATAAAAAATTAGATAAATTTAAATTTTATAAAATAAACTTTAATTTAAAATTAATAATTTTAATGATAAGGTGAAAAAATGGATACAATGAAAGGAACAACCACCGTCGGTTTGATCTGTGATGATGCTGTGATCTTAGCGACAGATAAAAGGGCATCAATGGGAAATCTGATAGCAGATAAAGAGGCAAAAAAATTATATAAGATAGATGATTACATTGCAATGACTATCGCAGGAAGTGTAGGGGATGCCCAAGCAATAGTTAGGGCATTAATCGCAGAAGCAAGATTGTATAAAATGAGAACTGGTAAAAACATCTCTCCAAGAGCTTGTGCTACTTTATTAAGCAATATCCTACATTCAAGCAGAATGTTTCCTTTTTTAACTCAGATAATTATAGGGGGCTATGATCTTACAGATGGGCCTAAATTATTCTCCTTAGATCCACTTGGAGGAATGAATGAAGAAAAAACCTTTACATCGACAGGTTCTGGTTCTCCAATTGCCTACGGGGTTTTAGAGGCGGAGTATGATAGGGATATGTCAATAGAAGAAGGATTAAAATTAGCGTTAAAGGCATTAAAATCAGCAATGGAAAGAGATACTTATTCTGGAAATGGAGTTTCTGTGGCAGTTATTACAAAAGATGGCGTTAAATTACTAAGTGATGAAGAGATAACTAAATTATTAGAAAATGATAAATCGAAATCTAAGAAGAAAACTACAAAAAGAAGGAAAAAAAGCAAATAAAAATTCCTTAATAAAACCCTCAACAACTCAAAAAATAAAAATATAAGGATAAAATAAAAAGATATAAAAATGAGTATGTATAACTATTTAAGTATTTTTTAGAATCACTATTTATGTTTATAGATGCAAACAAAACCATATCAAAACAATTATAAACCGTCATTAAACAATAATTTAATAGAAATAATTAAAAATAAAAATAGATAAGTAATCAAATTAAATAAATAAAAATTTTAGAATGGTTCTATTTTAACATTTTACTCCATACAATTTTCATTTTTTAACTTAACAATGTGTGTAATTTTCAATTTAAAAACATTTAAAAAATATGGAGGAGGATTATTTTGTCAGCAGAAGAGGTTTTAGAAAACATAAAAAAAGAGATAATAAAAAAATCTCCAAAAGAGGCAAAAATTGTAGATGTTCAATTTGAGGGGCCTGAGGTTGTTGTCTATGTTAAAAACCCAGAAATATTTACAAACGAAATAATAAAAAATCTTGCAAAAGATCTTAGAAAAAGAATATCAATAAGACCCGATCCCTCTGTTTTGGTAGAGCCAGAAATTGCAAAAAAGAAAATATATGAAATTGTTCCAGAAGAGGCAGAGATAACAAACTTTGTTTTTGATGCAAACACGGGAGAGGTTATAATCGAATCAAAAAAACCAGGTCTTGTTATTGGAAAAGAAGGGAAAACATTAGAAATGATAAAAAAAGCAATAAGATGGGCACCTAAACCAGTAAGATCTCCTCCAATACAATCTGAAACAATAAAAGCAATTAGGGCAACACTTTATAGGGAGAGAGACGAAGTTAAAGAGATTCTTAGAAGAATAGGAAGGAGAATACATCGGGATATTGTTGTTAGGGGAGATTATTGGATAAGGGTCTCTTTTTTAGGAGGAGCAAGAGAAGTCGGTAGATCCTGCCTATACGTGCAAACACCAGATACAAGAGTTTTAATCGATTGTGGAATTAACGTTGCCTGTGAAGATAAAGCATTTCCACACTTTGATGCCCCAGAATTCTCAATAGAGGACTTAGATGCAGTTATTATAACTCATGCTCACTTAGATCACTGTGGTTTTGTTCCCGGGTTGTTTAGATATGGTTATGATGGGCCTGTCTATTGCACAAGACCCACAAGAGATCTTATGACATTATTACAAAAAGATTATTTGGAAATCGCTAAAAAAGAAGGAAAAGAAGTTCCTTATTCTTCAAAAGACATAAAAACGTGCGTTAAACATACAATCCCCATCGACTACGGAGTTACAACCGATATAAGCCCAACAATAAAACTAACCCTACATAATGCAGGGCACGTGCTTGGATCAGCCATTTCTCACCTCCACATTGGAGAGGGGTTGTATAATTTAGCTTACACAGGAGATATAAAATTTGAAACATCTCGACTTTTAGAGCCAGCTGTTTGTCAATTTCCAAGATTGGAAACATTAATCATAGAATCAACTTACGGAGCTTATGATGATGTTTTACCAGAGAGAGATGAGGCAGAGAGGGAGCTTTTGAAAGTAGTTAGTGAAACAACAGATAAAGGTGGGAAGGTTTTAATTCCTGTCTTTGGTGTTGGGAGAGCTCAGGAATTAATGCTTGTTTTAGAGGAAGGATATAATCAAGGTATATTTAATGCTCCTGTCTATTTAGATGGAATGATCTGGGAAGCAACTGCGATACACACTGCATATCCAGAATATCTATCAAAAGAGATGAGGCAGAAGATATTCCACGAAGGGGATAATCCTTTCCTATCGGAGGTATTTAGAAGAGTTGGAAGCACGAATGAGAGAAGAAAAGTTATTGATAGCGATGAACCTTGCGTAATATTGGCAACATCTGGAATGTTAACAGGAGGGCCAAGTGTTGAATATTTAAAACACTTAGCTCCTGATGAGAAAAACGCAATAATATTTGTAGGTTATCAGGCGGAGGGAACGTTGGGGAGAAAAGTGCAAAGAGGTTGGAAGGAGATTCCAATAGTTACAAGAAATGGAAAAACCAAGTCCATACCAATAAATTTACAGGTTTATACAATTGAAGGATTCTCTGGACATAGCGATAGAAAGCAGTTAATTAAATATATTAGAAGATTAAAACCCTCTCCTGAAAAGATAATAATGGTTCATGGAGAGGAGAGTAAGTGTTTGGATTTTGCAGACACAGTTAGAAGGTTATTTAAAAAACAAACATGTGTTCCTATGAATTTAGATGCAGTTAGGATAAAATAATAAAATAATTAAAATATAATTAAATTAAAATATTGAAATGGTATTGATAAATGTAATATTACACAATTATGTATGCTAATATTCTATATTACGATTACGAGTGAGGTTTTTTAATTTTTTAAATTTTTTATGATAATTAGATTTAAGGTTTTTATATAATAGAATAAATCATGCCAAAATAGTATAAAATAAAAAATAAAATTAAAGTTTATCATTAATTATTGGATTCAATATTTAAAAAATTGTCAATCCAAACAACTCTACGGCATTTTTATGACTAACCCTATAGATCACTTCTCGATCTATGTTTGAGAGTTTCATTTTTAAAACCGTTCTTGGAACAGCCAATACATCTGAGGCATTAGAGGAAGAATCACTATTTAAAAGTATCTTATTTGAAAAGTCCTTGTATTCTTTAATTATTTCAACCGCCTCTTGAGGTGTTAACTTTCCCGGCTGAACTGTTAATCCAACGTAAAGCTCTTCATCGATAACCATTTTGGTCGTTTGTTTATTGCAGTGTTCTATCACAATATCTTTATTTTTTAAGTTCAGAGTTAAGATCTCTTCTAAGATCTCCTTGGTTATTTCCTCCTTATTCCTTCTTGGTGTATGTATCACAACTGGCAAATTCAACTCCTCAGCTAAGGTTAACTGCTTAATAAATGCATTTTTTTCTTCTTTTGTTGCTTTTTCTAAGCCAATCTCCCCAATTCCAACAACCTTATTGTGGGTTATATATTCCTTTATTTTTAAAATTGCCTCATCGAGATCTGGTGGAATTGCTCTTGGATGAACTCCTACACAAATAAATAGATTTAACCCCACCTTGTTAGCCCTATCTACTTCTGATTTTAAAAGTTTTTCAACGTGCGATTCCCAGACCTCTAAACTCTTCATTTCATAAGGGTCATGGGCTAATGTTATAACTCCATCTAAACACATTGCCATTAACTCGAGGTCTTCAAGTCCTCTTGTATCAGAATGTATGTGGGTATCTATCATCTTATATCACCTCTCTTCTTCCAATAGGCATTATTAACAGAGGATCTTCTTTAATATTTAGTAAATTTTTAATTTCTTCATCTAAAAAGGCCCCTACTGAAACAGTTCCAAGACCCAGTGATGTTGCAGTTAGGTAGATATTCTGAGCAACATGCCCCACTTCCATATGAACATACCTAACTCCTCTCTTCCCATAAACGCCCGTGGTTCTTTGATATTCTGCGGTTATTATTAAAACTATCGGAGCTTCTGCGATGAACATTTGATTTAATGAATAGATAGCGAGTTCATAACCTATTTCTTCTTCAAGAATTTTTATTATTGAATGCCTTTCAGGATTATATTTATAAACTCCACTTTCAATATCTAACACATCTTTAACACTAACATATATTTCTAATGGATAAGTGGCTCCTGCGGAGGGAACGGTTCTAAAACCCAACTCGTTAGTTATCCCATAGGCAGAAAATAGGATATGTGAGAGTTCTTCAATTGTTAAGGGAGAGGGAGAATATCTTCGAATAGATCTTCTTTTTATTAAGATATTTTCTAAATTTGTGGGCTTTATTGTTGGTAGAATAATTTCCATATCTATCCTCTCTCGTTTAATTTATTTTTATAGTTTTATAGTTTTTATTTTTGTAATATTTTATGTTTTCGTTTTTATAATTGTTAAATATTTATTTTGATCTGATGTTATTTGTTTATTATTACTGTTTTTTTGTCATTGGAAGGAATTATTTTTATTTTTGCATCCTTAAAGTCCCTATATAGTGTTTTTCCCTCAAATAGTCGATCCAAAAATATTGCCAACGCTGCAACTTCTGAGTGTGGCTGGTTTCCTATTGATATATTATAATCCGCGAGTTCATAAATATCTTTTGGAACCTTTTCAGCTCCAATAACAACCAAAATGTCCTTTCCATTCTTTAACTCATCTTTTACTTCGTTTATTGATTCATTTACATTTGCACCATACATTGTTAAATGCACTACCACACCTCTTTTTTTAAAATCTTTTACATACTGTCTCCATTTTTTCTCAACAGAAAATTCAAAATTTCCTCCCCAATTATTAACAATTTTTTCCACACTATTTTTAACGTGCTCATCTTCGGTTGTAAATATAATCTTATCTGCCCCAAGTGCTCTCGCAGTTAAAGCCACGTGAGTGGATATTCTTTTATCTCTTTCTCCTCTATGTCCTAACCTTAAAACTTCAACAGTCATCATTTCCCTCATTGCAATTATTGATTATTTATAATTCTAACAATTTAAAAATAATTTAAAATAATAATGAAAAATAAATAACTAATGAAACAATAAATTATAATCATAGGATATATGGTGTAGTATTGAACAATCCACTAAAATCTTTACATAATGTTATATAATTACGTTCGCTTTTTGAGGGAGAAAATGAACGATGGAGATCATTTAATAAAGAAAATTAAAAGACGAATAATTAGTGGATTTACTATTTTAGGACTTGGTATTGGAATGATCTTTGGAAAACCAGTTGCAGGTTGTTTAATTGGATTAGGAATAGGACTGTTGATAAGTTCGTTTATATATTATAGGGACAATAATCTAAATAAATCTCTATCGTAAGTTTGAAATGCCGTTAGAAGGTTTTTAATTTTATTTTTATATTGATATTACCTTATAGTTCAGATGTATTCCATTTAATAATTTAATCTAATAATTTAATAATTTCCATGTTATAATATTGTAATACAATTATATGTTCATTAATCGGGACTCATATCCTTTCCTATTCCTCCTCTCACTTTAACAGCTAATCCATAATTAAATTCCATTAATTCGATCCCATTTAACAGTGTAGTTCCATATGCTAAGAGTTCATCATCTTCATTGACAACTAAAACCTCCTCATAAGGTCTTAACTCTTCATCACAATCTATAACAAACTTTGCAAATACATTTCTTCCCTCTTTTGCAAAGTTCTCAACCTCTCTATCAACTACAACCCTATATTTTGGAAATGGGATCTTTTTCCATAGCAGTTTAGCACCTTTTTCAGATGGAATTAAAATATTATCATTACTTCTAATTGAAAATAATAGATCTCCATTTTTATCCAATACTTGCCTCAATCTTCCTGTGTTTTTACTTCTAACTACTTTAACGTCTTCATCTTCTAACACATCATATCCGTATTGATATTGTAGCATTTTTCTTATTCTTAAACTATCAGAATCTATCTTTTTCTTTTTATAGAAGTAGTTTATATAGTAGTTATAGGTTAAAATGTCTAAAATGTTGTCTTCCCCAATTTTCCTTTTTAACCATTGAATAAATTCATTTTGAAATTTTTTATTTACTTCTTTTTCGTATTCATATAGTTCTGGAACTTCATTTTGAGAGAGAGGATACATTGTGTCAATATAGTAAGGAATGAATCCAAAAACAGGATCTTTTATTAAAATATCTACATCTGTCTCTATGACGTTTAAATTTTCATGATATGGCTTTTGTATGGTGTTTGATACAGTTGTTATATATACTTTCCCGTATTTTATCCGTTTTAATCTTTTTTTATGTCTGAAAACCTCTGGTCTGAACATGGATTCTATTCCACTATAAAAAAATGCGGTTTTTTTAGTAATTGGATCGAACTTTTCAATATAGGAGATATATTCTTTCACGACCCTGTATCCTTCTAAAAGTTTAGGATGGCATCTAACTCTCTCCTCTACCAATTCCCACAAACTACCTTCTTTTATAGCGTGTTTTATCCTACTGATCTCCTCAAATGTGATGTATAGATTATGTTCAGCCAGTAGCTTTTCTCTTTCTTTTTTATCTAAACTTGCCAGTTCTTTTGGTGTATATCTTGAACATACTGGGCATGAACAAGGAAATGCCTTTAAATCTTTTAACTCAGATAAATGCAAGGTTCCTCTTTCTGTTAAATATCTATCATCTTTTGCATATAATGCATAGGCCGCTGAATCAAACAGATCACAACCCAAGGCAACGGCCAAAGCAAAGAACATGGGATGTCCACACCCAAAGAGATGAACTGGCTTGTTTGTTGGTAGGTTCATTTTGGAGTTTATAATTATCTCAACAACATCTCTGTATCGATACTGCTCCATAAGGGGAACAACAGCTCCAATCGGATAGATGTCAAAGTTTAATTTTGCCATCTCTCTTGCTGATTTCTGTCTAAGATCCAGATAAGTGGATCCTTGAATAGTTCCGTTTAACAGTAGTTTAAAGTTTCTCTCTTCTTTTAAGTCCACTGAATCCTTGGCTCGCTTTATTGTTTCTTCAAGGTCTTTTTCGGCTTTTTCTCTATCTACATCTGGCGGTGTTGGAATATCTAAAATTGTTCCAACATCTACGCCAATTTTTTCTTGAAATTCAATGATCTCTAAGGGATCTACATCAACATCTCCGTAAACTCCAAGTTGAAATGAACCACTGTCCGTTACTACAACCTTGTCAAATCCAATTAATTTATGAATTCCCTCTTTCTCAGCAATCTCTTTTAAATTAGGGGTTTTATAGGTTATGTATGAGTTTGTTATTACAACATCTGCCAATTTTTTTATCAGATCCATCGAAACAATCTGTCTTTTCGGATTTGGATGAACTACTGGCATTATTGTTGGTGTTTCTATTTTTTTCCCATTTATGTTTAAAATCCCTATTCTTCCCATTGCATCTCTGTGTTTTATTTCAAAAGTCATCATCTTATTACCTCCCTAAGTTAAATCTTTTATAATATTAACTTAAAATATTTTGGACTTGTTATTTTAAATTCTTGGTTAATACATAGTAAATATAAACAATTAAACAATAATAACAGTTTGTAAGCAAATAACTTAAAATTAAGAATCAACAATTAATAATCCAAAAATAGATTTTATTTTTGTGAATATTTTTTATAACGATTTTTATATTATCTATTATAAATTTTTATATATTATTTATCATTTAATAACATTTAATATCTCTTCAAAAGAGATGAAGAAAGATAGGTAAATAAAGAAAGGTAAAAGAAAAAATAATATTTATTATTCATCTATCCTCTGAGTTCTTCTAACAGTAAATGCGAATAGTGCTGGTAAAACTGCCCCTCCAAGTATCGCTTCTGTTAACGCAACATCAGGGGCTAATAGTGCATAATAAAGATATGCCATACATAAACCTGCAAAACCAGAGAGAATGATGCATTTAATCAGATCTTTTTGAAGTAGAGATGCTAAACTTGATAGTAGTGCCATTATTATAACCATATAATGAATTATCTCCATTAAAATCACCCAAATGCATTTTTGAAACATCTAAATAACTATTTTTGCCTTCTCTAATCCTTAACAGAATACCTTTGATCATCTTTAACTATAATTTTAATTTAATAACCTTTTATATTAAAATGTTTATTAAAATGTTGGTATTGTGTCGAATATCAAAAATCTGTATAGAGGGGTTTTTATGGATTTCTATTCAACGTTGTCTCCAGGACTTGAAAGGGTATCTCAACGGGAAATAGAAATATTAGGCGGGAGAATTAAAGAAATAAGAGATAATAAAGGTAGAATATTTTTTAAAGGAGATTTAGAAGTAATCCCTAAAATTAATTACTTATCAAGGACTATTGAAAGGTTGAATATCTTACTACATAGAGAAGAGATTCCTAACATTTCGTTAGAGGAGATATATGAAAGGGTTTATAGTATTGATTGGTCTGAGTGGATAAAGGAGGATCAGGCGTTTGCCATTAGACCTTTAAGAGTCGGAACTCATGATTTTACATCCATTGATATTGGAAGAGTGGCTGGTGATGCATTAATAAACTCCTATAAGCGAGATAAAAATGTTAGATTGAAAGTTAACTTAAATGAGCCCGATATAATTGTTAGAGTGGAAGTTATATTTGATGAGGTTATTGTTGGATTAGACACTACCGGAGATATTGCTCTTGACAAAAGAGGATACAGGGTTTTTAATCATCCTGCTCATCTAAATGCAACTATTGCATCATCTTTAATCTATTTAAGTGATTGGAAGGATGAAGAAACGTTATTGGATCCTATGTGCGGATCTGGAACTATTCCAATAGAGGGGGCTTTAATTAAAAGAAATATTCCTCCAGGCAAGTTTAGGGAGAAAAAATACGGATTTAAGTTTGTAAATATATTTGGTTATGATCTCTTAGAAGAAATAAAGAAGGATATTTTAGAAAATGAGCGTTTATATAACATCTATGGGATTGATAAAAATGAAAAATATATTTTAGGAGCAGTTGAAAACGCGAGAAGTGCGGGGGTGTTAAATACCCTCACTTTATCAGTCGGAGATGCCACAAAAATGGAGGAGAACTTTAAAGATATTGATGTTATTATTGCAAATCCACCGTATGGGATAAGGATGGGTAGTAAAAGAGGGGTTAAAAAACTGTATGAAAAATTTCTGCTGTCTGCAAAGAAGATAATGCATGATTCATCGCGAATGGTTGTTATAACTGCTGAAGATAAACTATTTAGAGAGGCAGTTGTAAAACAAAATTTTGATATAAAGGATGAGTTTGCAGTAATGTTTGGGGGGCTGTTAACAAGAGTGTTTATCATCTCACTTTAATGTGAAATCAAAAAATAAAATAAATTATTAATGAAAAAATTTTATAGTAAAATAAACTTAATTATATTTTTTAATAATTAACCCTGTTTATTTAAAATTCTGCTAATTAGAGAGAGGGAAAAGATGATTCAAGAAATAAAAGATATGATCTATGAATTTGTGTATAAATATTATATTGAGCCCGCTGAATTGGGAACTGGATACAACATTATACAAGAAATTACATATGGAATTATCTTGGCTGTTTTTTTATACTTGTTTTATAAAGCCCTTAGGAGGTTGAATATAAAGATCGATGAAAAATTCGCAATCCCCGGAATTGTGTTTTCTGTCTTAATTGCACTGATAAGAGCATTAGTTGATCTCGGATACATTGAAAGAAGTTTTCTAACCATAACTCCAGGAATAATATTTTTAATTGGAGGGTTTTTTATATTAACTATCTTAATCTCTGCAATAATATTTAAAGAAAACTACTATAAGGCATCTGCAATAATCGGGGCAATTCCTCTTATTTATTTTTTAAGCATATTTTTTAAACACATACATCATCCAGAAGCGTTATTGTATGTTGGAATTTTGGTTGGGGGTGTGTATTTTGTTATTAGATTTTTTGATAAAAAACTCAATCTAAATATTTTAAGTTCAAAAATAGATCACTATGTTATTATTGGTCAGTTAATCGATGCTTCCTCTACAACAGTGGGGATTGGAATATATGGCTATTGGGAACAACACCCTATTCCAAGGTTTTTAATGGAGCACTTTGGTGTTTATGCGTTTATCCCCTTCAAGATTTTGGTTATACTTTTAGCACTTTATATTCTGAATAGAGAAGTGGAGGATGAAAATATTAGAAATATTATAAAACTTTGCATAATGGCACTTGGATTAGCTCCGGGACTTAGAGATCTGTTTAGAACGGTTATGGGAGTGTAATGAGGCATTATATGGTTGGGGTTATCAATATTGATTATTAATATTAATATTGGATCTTCATTAAATTTTATTAAATTGAATCAAAAATAACTAAAAATAGTTAACTAAAAACGTAATCCATCTCAATCTATTTAATTTAATGAGTAATTATAATCACGATATGATGATTATGATAAAATATTGGTGGACTTGATGAATTTTTTATTATTTGTTCCGATTTTGGTAATAATAGGATTTATCATAGGAATTTTTGGAAGTTTGCTTGGAATTGGTGGAGGTTTTTTAGTAGCTCCTGTTTTAACATTTATTTTTGATTATTTTGGAATTCCGAATGGAGTAAAGTTCGCAGTTGGAACATCTTTGTTAGTGGTTTTTATAAATTCTATAATATCAGTATTTAGACATTCAAAAATTGGAAATATAAATTGGAGAGCATCTTTAATCGTTGGATTAACAAGTTTGATATTTTCATATTTAAGTGGATTGTTAGTTGTTCACTTTATCTCTTCTGATGTCTTAAAAAAGATGTTTGGAGTTTTTTTAATAGCGAACTCTATTTACTTAGCAAAGTCCCACCATATCGATAAAATTAAAGAGAGAGAAGAAAAAATAGTTCATTTTATTTTTTGTGGAGTTGTAGCAGGGTTCTTATCTGGACTTTTTGGTATTGGTGGAGGTATTGTAATAATTCCTTTATTAACATTAATCAAGTATCCAATAAAAAAAGCCACATTCATATCAATAAGTGCAGTTCCTATAACATCCCTTGGAGGGCTCATCTCCTATTTAACTGCAAATACGAATGAATATATATACAATATTGGTTATGTTTCTGTTCCAATAGCTTTGATAATAGCGGTTCCTATCCTCTACTCCTCAAAGGTAGGGGTAAAAATAAGCCAAACTATTAAACCAAAGCATTTAAGATCACTTCTAAGTGCAATACTTGGGGTTATTGGAGTTGCGATGCTTCTTTAACACTCTCTTCAATAAAGTTCAAAACCTCATCAAATCCTTCCATTGTCTTTAAACTTAGTAAAACAACCTTTGCATTAGGATTTATCTTTTTAGCATCTTCTTTCATTTTATTTACATCAGCTCCAACCGCCTCAGCCAGATCAACTTTATTTATGATAATTAGATCTGCCGTTCTCATTATTTCCGGATGTTTTTCTATTGTATCATCTCCCTCAGTTGTTGAAACCACGACAATTCTTTTATGAGTTCCTAAGTCAAAATCAGCAGGACAGATTAAATTCCCAACATTCTCAATGAATAAAAGATCTATTTCATCCAAATTTAGATCCTCTAACGCATGCCCTACCAAGTGAGCATCTAAGTGGCATTCTTTTCCAGTGTTTAGAGGAATCACTTTTGCTCCATGCTCTTCCATCCTTTTGGCATCAAACTTTGCTATAACATCTCCAGCAATGCATGCAATTTTATACTTATCTTTTAAACTGTCAATTAATTTTTCAATTAACAAGGTTTTCCCGCTACCAATAGCCCCCATAAAGTCGAAGGCAACTACTCCATGTTTATTTAAAAGTTTTCTGTTTTTATCTGCCAATCTTTTATTTGCTTTTAATATATCCTTTGCAACTTCTAAAACACCAACTAAGTGCATTTTATCACCTAAAACTTTAATTTTCTTCTTCATTTTCCATATCATCATAATTTGGATTCATCTTCTCATACAACTCATCAACTTCATTCTTTTTCTTCCAAAGCTCAAAATTGGCTCTTTTAATTTTTTGCCTTTCCCTTTCTAAGAACTTGTATGTTTTTGCATGAGAAGCCCCTCTTAGAAGCATTTCTACCGCTTCTTTGGCCACTTGAACCGGTTCATGCTCCCCGACTATTGCAACGGTTTTTCCATAAACCGAAACATTTGCTCCGGTTAAACCTTCAATATACCTTCTTGATTTTCCTTCTTTACCTATAACTCTTCCTTTTAATCTCCTTAAACTGTTTTCAGAGCTTGCATAGTCCTCAATATCAATAACTTCCAAAACATACTCATCACTAACCAATTTTAAAGCAATTTCTGGATTAAATCCCCTTCCAATAGCTCTAACTATATCCTTCGCTTTCCAAACTGCCAGTTGGTCTTTCTGCTTATCTGTCCCATAGATAGTTACAGTTCCATCTTCATCAATCTCTAACTTTACACCCAACTCTTCTTCAATAGCTTTTTTAACACTTCCTTTTTTACCAATTAAAACTCCTACTCTATCTCTCGGAATTTTTAAGATCTCTATATTTTTGTCCTGTCCAACGTTTCCAAAGACCATAATTATCACCATAGGTTTAAATTAACCGTTAAATTCTGATCTCATAAAATATTATAAATTATATATCTAATTATAATCTAATATTATATCTCGATTATAGTTGCTTAACCATTGCTTCATCTATTGGGTTTATGTCTTTTCCAGTTATATACTTGTATAAATCTTTATAATTGCAATTAATCTTTTTTCTTTTAAAGAAATTACACACATTTATACAGTCCCTAATTAGTAGCGGTTGGGATAGGGGATGTTGGGTTATAACGCTTTGGGAGAAATCTATAAAGATCGGCTCATTATCCTTTACTAATATGTTGTATTCGCTTAAATCTCCATGGATCAGCTCTCCTTCTTCGTAGAGTTTTTTCATACTTTCTTTAATTGTTTTAAAGCATTTTTCCCAATCTAAATTCTGCACATCTTTAAGTTTTGGAGCAGGAATTCCCCTATATCCAACAAAATCCATAACCAATATATTTTCTCTTCTTAATCTTGCCTTTGGAGCGTTTATTATCTCAGACGCTCTTTTTAGATTTCTAAATTCTTTTTCAACCCATGCGTGGATGATCTGTCTTCTACTGCTCTTTCTTAAATGGAATCTTGGATCTCCTTGGATATATTTACTCATCGTCTTAAAATCACATGTGGCAACTCTGTAAACCTTAACTGCCCTGTAAAATTTTCCTTTTCTTGCTTTAAAAACAACCGCTTCCTTTCCAGAGTTAACTATTCCTACAAATTCAGTTATATGCTTTCCTACAAGTAATCTAAACAAGTTCATCAACGTTCTTTTATCAAAAACCTCATTAGCTGTTTTCAATTCCTCTAAAAATTTTTTTTCTTTCTCCAAAATTTCTTTTTGATACTGTTTATCAAGTTTAATCTCTTCCTCCTCGCTGATCAATTCGTAAAATTCATTATTAGATGATTTAACTATGATGATCACCCAGGTTTTAATGTTAATGTTTATTATTTATTTTTTCTTTCTTGGATTTTTCGTCTGATAATGAGGTAAGTTAGGAAATAATTTAAATAAGGATATTAATTAGAAGTAATTGGTTGTAATATAATTGGTTGTATATTTCCCTCTATTTTTTATTTTAGTTATTTAACAATTTAAAAATAAATATTATTCATTTTTATATTTGCATATAACTTATAAATTAAAATATACGATTAATCTATAAATATAAATAAACTAATTAAAGAATATCATTTAAAAATCCTTTTCTTTTGAGCCACTCAACTTGCGTTTTCGTGTATCTCCAAATAATGTCGCACTTCTGATCTCCTTGCACATCCCATGGCTTTACAATAACAACATCTCCCTCTCTTATCCAGATTCTATTCTTCAACCTTCCTGGAATCCTACCCATCCTCGTTTTTCCATCTAAACATCTAACTCTAACCCTACTTGCTCCCAACATCTGCTCTATTATTCCTAAAATCTCATTTTCATCTTTTCTTGGAATTCTTACTCTAATTTGTTGTTCTTGTTGTTGTTCTACCATTTTTTCACCAATAATAAGCGTTTTTATTTTTATTTTTTTATTTTATTTTTATTTTCACTTTTATTTTATATCTTTAATTTTTGATTCCAAATGTTTTAATCATCTGTTTTTGGCGTCTAAATTTTAGCCCAATTTGTGTTTCGATCGAGAATATGTTTCTAACGTTTCTTCAACATTTACTTTATATTTTCCTTTCTATATATTCTTTGTGTTAAAAGATTTTTGAATATTTTTTAGGGTGATAGTATGATAACTAAAAGAGAGGCCGTAGATTTTTTAAACTCATCATCAACCGAGAAGATCTTAGATATGCTATCTAAAATAAATAAAAAAGAAACAGATGAGGAAAGTAGAAGGAGATGCATAACCTATTCAAAAAATGTATTTATTCCTCTTTCAAAATGGTGTAGAAATAAGTGTGGCTATTGTATTTTTAGAGAAGAGAAACCAAAATTGATGAAACCATCTGAAGTTAAAGAGATCATTTTGAGAGGAGATAAACTTGGATGTAGGGAAGCGTTATTTACATTTGGAGAAAATGTGGATGAAAACGAAAAAATTAAAGAACAATTAAGATCCATGGGTTTTGATAACATTTTAGAGTATCTATACTACTTAGAGGATTGGACATTAAACAACTCCTCTCTTCTGCCTCATACGAATTGTGGAATTTTAAGTTATGAAGAGTTGAAGATGTTAAGAGAGGTTAATGCATCTATGGGTTTAATGTTAGAAAATGTTTCGGAGAGATTAATGAATACAATAGCCCATAAATACAGCCCGGGAAAACATCCAAGATTAAGAATAGAGATGATAGAAAATGCAGGTAAATTAAAGATTCCTTTCACGACGGGATTGTTGATCGGAATAGGAGAGACAAATGAGGAGATTGTTGAGTCGTTATTCGCAATAAGAAAAATACATAAAAAGTATGGCCATATCCAAGAAGTAATAATTCAAAATTTTAGGGCTAAGAAGGGAATTCCAATGGAAAATTTTAAAGAACCATCTCCTATAAAGATGTTAAAGGTTATTATTTTAGCAAAACTTATACTTGATGATATTTCCATTCAAATTCCTCCAAACTTAAATAGGGAAACGGGGCAGTTGTTTTTATTGGCAGGAGTTGATGATTGGGGAGGGATTTCTCCACTAACAAAGGACTATGTAAATCCAGAGGCAGAGTGGCCAGAAGTTGAAGAATTGAGAAGATGGACTGAGGAGTTGGGTTTAGAGTTGAAGATGCGACTTCCGGTTTATGATAAGTATATAAGTAGAGAATGGCTCAGTGAGAAGGTTTATGAGAAGATTAAAATAGACATTTTAAAAGATCAGAGATAGATGTAGTTCCACACTGCAATAACAATAAATGAAAGCACTGTTGTGATGAATATCGAAGAGGCGATCATTTTAACATCTAACTCATAGAGTGTTCCTAAAACAAGTGTCATCATAGCGGAGGGCATTGAACTTTCAACTAAAACAACTTTTCTATCTAATCCACATACATTAAATATATCTGAAAGCGTGAATGCAATACTTGGAGAAACAAGAAAACGGAATGTTGAGGCCACAATTCCCCAAAAAACTCCAAATTTTAATGCTCTTGGAGATAGGGATAATCCGAGGGACATCATAATAAGAGGAACTGTTGCAGATGAGAGGTAATTTAGTGATTTTAATATAAAATTTGGAAGATAACTCAACTTAAATCCAAAAAATGCCAATATTATAGTGAATATTCCGGTTATAAGTGGAGGAAATTTTATCATCTCTTTTAATACGTTTTTTCCCTTTCCTTTTCCGAATCTTATTCCAATGTAGGTTCCCAATAACATAGTAGCAAAAACCCCACCTAAATCGCAGAAAATTGCCCTCGCTAATCCGGAATAACCAAACATTCCTAAGATCACAGGATAACCTAAAAAACCAGTATTTCCAAGCATTGAGACCAATATCAAAGATCCGAGTTTATTGTTTTCTAATTTAAAAATGTATTTCCCAGTTATAAACGCCAAGATCCCCACAATAAAACAGGAAACAAAAATTATAATTGGTAATTTTAAAAATTCAAATATTTGTGAAGGGGCAACGTTCTTTAGGATTGTTAAGAATATAGTGGAAGGCATAGTTGCGTAGATAACAACACTATTTAATGTTTTTGCATCCTCTTCTTTTAAAATATTAAAAATTTTTAAAATATAACCTGTTAAAATCAAAATTAAAACGATCAAAACCACATCCATACTAACCACTCAACTTTCTCTTTAAATTTCCTTCTTCATCAATCTCTCCCGACCTTATTCTTGTAGTTGAAATTGGTTTTCCGTTTTTAGCCAATACTCGGTTAAATACAACTATATCAATCGGCTTTAAACCTTTTTTTCTTCTTAATTTATTTATTTTTTCTGCATTTTTTATCGTCTCTTCTGTAACCACTATAATGTCATAATCCTCTTCTACGGCATCCCCATATGCGTTATCTATTATCTTTATTTCATAATCTGCATTGATCTCATCTAAAAATTCCTTTAAATTTTTTATTCTTGTTTTTAAATCGTTTATTTGATGTTTTTTATATTTTTTTGCAAATTCATCGCTTGTTATTCCAACAGTGAGCTTTCCCAATGATGATGAAAACTTTAACAACTCCTTATGCCCTCTATGTAGTATATCAAACGTTCCTCCAACAACAACTTTTAATTCTTTCCTTTTCATAGGAAGCATCTCTCATTTTATTTTTATTTCATTAATTATAATTATTAATAAATGAATCCACCTTTTGTTTCCCTCTAATGCGAGTATAAAAATCGATAAAGTTCATTTGACAGGAATACAAACTCTTCAACAGATAGTTTAAAAACTTTATTTTCAATTAAAGAACCGATTTTTTCTTTTTCAGAAAATTTTATTAATATATTTTTCATCTCTTCCTTTGAATAGCCAAGTTCTTTCGAAGAATCGATCAGTGCCTTTCTAACAGATTTATTCCTATGTTGAAATACAGCCCTTAAAAAATTATCGAAGAAATCCTCGTTCTCTATTTGATATTTATTTCTATTGGGTTTTATTTTTATAAGAGCAGAATAAACCTTTGGTTTTGGATGAAAAGCAGTTGGGGGAACTTTTGTTATAAATTCAACATCTGCTCTTGATTGAACAGCTACAGATAACCTTCCATAATCCTTCGTTCCTTCCTTAGCTACCATTCTCTTAGCAAACTCATACTGATACATCAAAACAGCCAAATCAAAGCCCTTTTTTATTAATTTAAAAGTTATAGGGGAAGATATTTGATATGGAAGATTAGCAATAACCTTATTGAAATCTAACGTGTTTAAATCAACTTTCAATGCATCATCCCAGATAATTTCTATATTGTTATATATTTCTTTTAGTTTATTAGCATAGGGCTCTAAACTCTTATCTATTTCAATAACATAAACCTTTTTGGCATTTTTAGCCAACTCCTCTGTTAAAATTCCTTTTCCTAAGCCGATCTCTAAGACAATATCATCCTTTGTTAAATTTGAGGATTCCACTGCCTTATTAACAAAATTTTTATCCATTAAAAAACACTGCCCCAATTTTTTCTTTGGTTTAAACATTATTTCACTCTGATTATAATTTTAAAAACCGTTCCACTGCCTTTCTCATAACCTTAACATTTGGCTCTACTCCTGTCCATATCTTAAAAGCTACTGCACCTTGATGAATCAGCATTCCCAATCCATTTATGGCCTTTGCATTTGCTTTTTTCGCTTCTTTTAATAAAACTGTCTCTAAAGGGTTGTATACAAGATCCATAACTACCATATCCTCTCTTAACTGTTCTGCTCTAACTATGGGTTCAACATTCACATTTGGATACATTCCTATCGGTGTAGCGTTAATAACTATATCAACATCGCTCAGATCTACATTTAAGTCGCTAAATTTAATATCTTCACCAAATTTTTTATTCAATTTTTCTGCAATTTCCTTTGCTAAATTTTTAGCTTTTTCCACGGTTCTGTTTGCGATTATTATTCTGTTGTTTTTTGCTAATTCAAACGCCACAGCTCTTCCCGCTCCTCCAGCTCCATACACCACAATATTTTTCCCTTTAACCTCTCCGATCTCTTCTTCAAGTGCTTTTCTCGCCCCTATACCATCAGTGTTATATCCGATTGCTTTACCATCCTCTATTTTTACTGTATTAACTGCTCCGATTAATTTTGCATCTTTATCAACTTCATCCAAATATTTCATAACTTCAACTTTATGCGGAATTGTTATATTAAATCCAGCAATTCCAAGAGATTTGGCTCCCTTTATCGCATCTCCTAAGTGTTCAGGAAGAACATCAAACGCAACATAGACATAATTTAGATTCTTATCTTTAAAAGCAGTGTTGTGCATTATAGGGGAGAAAGAATGTTCAACTGGATGACCTATCAACCCTATAACTTTTGTTTTAGCATTTATCATACTTCCCCTCACAAGCTTTTATGTTTTTTCTTTTTGTCTTTCTTTTTATCTTTTCAACAGTTTACGTTATAAGTTGTTAATGTAGTAATTAAAAATATTATATAAAATAAAAATTAATTAAAATCCAATAAAATAATTGCTATAACCAATTCGTAAAAATAAACACTAATAAATGTGAAATAAGATAAAAACAAAAGGTTGAGATTTTGCTATTATGCTTTATCTTTATTATTTTTATTTTTTATTGATCAACTTCACAACCTCAGCAACCTTTTTACCCAAATTTCTTGCAGTTTCTAATCCAATTTTATCGTTTTTACAGTCCTCTGGGGACTTTCCAACGCCAGTTCCTCCATAGTGGGCTGTTGGATCGCTGTCTCCAACAACTATACTTGCATGTATTAAGAAAAAGTTATGTATCTGTTGAATAGTTGTTTCTTGACCTCCATTTCTACTGGCTCCGACTGCTATTGCTCCACCAACTTTATTTTTTAGATGGAATCCAATCCTTAAAGGTCTTGATCTATCCATTAACATTTTTAACTGAGCGGAGACACCCCCAAAGTAAACGGGGGATCCTAATATGATTCCATCTGCTTTTTTCATTTTTTCTAATATTTCTTCAACATCATCAATTATTGGACATTTTCCTTCTTCTTTACATAGATTACATCCAATACATGGGTTTAGTTCTTTATTTGCGAGGGAGATGAACTCAACATCTATCCCTTCATTTTCAATTACTTTTAGAGCTTCTTTGACAAGTAAGGTTGTATTTCCTTCAGGTCTTGGACTTCCACTTATTCCAATTACCTTCATCTTTTCACCAAAAGGGAATTATGTTTAATAATTCTTTTAATCTTTTAATATTTTTTAACCTTTATAACGTTATATAATATTTCTTATCTAAATCTAATTCAATATTTTAAAAATCTAATTTATAATCTAAAATGTTATCAACTACTTGCATTCCTACTCTCTTTGAAATAATTCAGCCATTTTTTAACATTACTATACCACTCATCCAGCAGTTCTTCCATAATCTCTCCTACCTTATCTAAATCCACTGCACTATATACATACTTATAACCAACGGTTTCTGTTATTTTTCTCCTATTTACCAATCCGCAGTTCATTAAACTCCTTAAAGCTTTTTGGACAGTGGTTCTGTCTCTATTAATTCTCTCAGCAACATCCAATACACTGCCTTCTCCATTTTCCAAGAGATCAAAATATATCCGTATCTCAATTTCCTGTAATCCTAAAATGCATCTCATCAAATCTTCAATAGTAAACTTCTTTAACCTATCAAGAACAAACTCATTCATTATACCACAGCATCTCTCCCCTATCTTAACTTAAATTTTATTTTAAATTTTATTTTTTATTTTTAGCATAATTTTTATATTTTTTATTTTTTTATATCGTATATTATAAATCTTTATAAATTTTAAATTTGAATATAATAATCTCAATTTTTTATTTTGAATTTTTAAATTTGCAAAATATTATTTATCTCCTAAAATTTTTATATAAACAGTTCTATTTCTTGGACCATCAAATTCTGTAAAGAATATGCCCTGCCAAGTACCTAATAAAGGTTTTCCATCTTCAATAATAACTGTTTCTGAACAGCCAATTAGTGAACTTTTTATATGTGCATCGGAATTTCCCTCTAAGTGCGTAAAATCCCAATTCTTTGGAATTTTTGATGATAGAAATTTAATAATATCATATTTTACCGAAGGATCTGCATTTTCGTTGATAGTTATTCCCGCAGTTGTGTGAGGAGTGTAGATAACCGCTATTCCACTTTTAACTCCTGATTTTAAAATTGCAGAGATTACAACATCAGTTATATCTACAAACTCTTCTCTATTTTTTGTTATTATTTTTTGGACAAATAACATAATCTACCACCATACAAGGTTTTTAAATATTTTAAAATCATTTATAATGTCTTTTAAAATAGTTTTTAAAATTTATGTGGTTAACTAAACTGCCAAATTATTAAAGTTGATTAATTAGAATACATAATAATAGAAATGAAAAGATAAGGATAATGCAGAAATATTTAATATTTATAATAAAAATCTATAACAATATTTGCAATTTGATTAGATAAATTAAATCAAATTAAAAAATCATATTAAAACATTAGTAAATGGTTAAATAATAAAATTTATCAATGAAACTTTTAAAGTTATAAAATAGATTAAAAAATCAAAATGAGGGGAGATTATGAAGTTAAAATATAACTTACCAATTCTGTTATTGGTTTTATATGTCATCCTTGGTGCATTTATTCAGTATAGTGGAATCTCCGACTTTAAATCCCTTCCATCTCCACTTTATGGAGGAGATTACTACTACCAAATGGGAGAAATATGGCATATAAGAGATGGAGGGAATCCATTAGATAGTTCTTCAGCACTTGGAGGAGTTCCTGGCTACCTTCCAGTTTATGGTTATTTATGTGCTAAGTTTTGTGATTTGCTTAATTTAGATACAATGAAGGGAATGTTATATTTTTCAGTAGTGTTATTTGTTGTAGCAAGCGTTATATGGTTCTGTCTATTTAGAGTTCTATTTAAAGATGAATGGATTGCATTAATTGGGGTTGTTTTAGCAAATGGAATAAATGTATATCCGATATTAAAATATACAAACTTTACTCATCAAGTTATGATTCCGCTGTTTATATTATTCCTTTATCTCTCATTTAAAGAGAGGAAGATAGTTTATTATGCTCTCTTGGGATTGATCTATGGATTATTAACTTTATCCCATATGGTTGCATTTGTTGGAGCAACTTTAATAATAGCGACTTTTGTTGTTTATGAAATTTATAAAAATAAGGATAGAATCTTGGACTATTTAAAAGAGAATATAAAAAATTGGGTAGTTTTTGGAATTGTTGCATTCCCTACATTAATGCTTTATTGGTATAAGCCAATGTTTGTTTACCATCTACATAGACCTTATGATAGAGTTCATATGGACATTATGGACTTTGGTAGAATGGATGTGCAAATAAAATTTTTATTCAACACAATAAAAAGTTATTTATTTAATTTCAGTTCAATTGGTGGGGCAATAACAACATTATTATTATGGATCGGAATTTACGGATACTTTAAAATGGAGGAAAATGATTTAAAAGAATTCTTGAAGGTCTTTACTCTCGGATCTATTGTTGCAACTTTCTGCTACTTCATAACTGAGCCCCTATTTCACATAAACTTCATTCCGAACTATATGTCCTACTTCTATCTCTGGGCAACAGCAATATTATTCGCTACGTTTGGATTAAACTATCTAAAAACAAATTTACATCTAAGCGAAACTCTGAACAAAAAAATTGCCGTGTTTGGGATTATATTTGTGATATTATTTGCAAACTCTGCATATGCATTTATCAATTATATAGAAAATGACAGATGGGCTAATGTTGGAAAAGAACCGATGCCTGAGATGTATATATCTTTGCAACACTATCTTTTAACCCATACAAATGTAGACGATGTTATACTCTCAACCAAAGAGTTAAGCTTTGTAATAAACGCCATAAGCGGAAGGAAAGTTATGGTTGACAGATGGGCTCAACAGAACGATCCATATGTAAATCTTCCTCAGCGAGATATGGATGCTGCTGTAATACTATACGGCAATGACACAAAGAAAAAATTGGAGCTAATAAAAAAATATCATATAAAATATTTGTATTGGGACTATAACTGGATAAATACAGAATTCCAAATAGATAAATACGGAAGAATAGTTGGTATCTTTGATCCACTAATGACCTATGACACAGAAAAAAATAGAGAATATTTAAATAAATATGATGTCAAATATATCCCAATGTATTTCTGGATCGATCCTTCCTGTAGAAGCAAAGATATTAGAAAGTTCCATCTCCTTATAATATCTCCTCAAAACTATTATAACTTTACAAACCCATGGAAGCCCGACTTAAACAAATATTTGGTTGAGGTCTGGAATTATACATACAACGGGCAGAAAATTGCAGTTCTATATAAGATTAAGGTGAATTAAAATGAAACAAGATATAAAAAAGGTATCAATTGTGATCCCTGCATATAATGAGGAGAAAGCAATTGGAAAAACTCTCGAATTAATAAAAAATACTATTGAAAATATCGAGGAATATGATTTTGAAATAATAGTAGTTGATAACAATTCTTCAGATAATACTGGAAAGATAGCTAAGAGCTTAGGAGCAAAAGTAGTGTTTGAAGGAAATAAAGGGTATGGTAATGCATATAAAAGAGGATTAAAAGAAGCGACTGGAGATATAATAATTACAGGGGATGCAGATGGGACATATCCTTTCGAAGACATTCCAAAATTTCTACAAATTATTGAAAAAAACAATGTTGACTTTATAAATACAAATAGATTTGCGAATTTAGAAAAAAATTCAATGCCATTTATAAATTATATTGGAAACAAACTTCTAACCTTTTTGATAAACTTAATTTATAACGTAAATATAAAAGATTCTCAATCTGGGATGTGGATATTCAAAAGAAAAGTTATTGAAAAAATGAATTTTGATATTATGAGTGGAGGAATGCCATTTTCTCAGGAAATAAAATTATATTCCCAATATTTAGGATTCAATTTTTTAGAAGTTCCAATTACTTATAGAAAAAGGATAGGTAAGAAAAAACTAGATCCCGTAAAAGACGGCATTGATAATTTTATTAATTTATTAAGATTTAAAAAGAAACTTAAATTGACAAAGAAACAATGATTATTCATATCTTATCTTCAATATGGTAATATTATTTTTAAAATATACTTCTTCAAAATATCTGCTATTATTGAAGAACTCACGATTTACGTTGACGTTTTTTGAAATAAAAACATAAGTTATATTATTGCTTTTACAAAACTGTATAAAGTTAGAATAATTATAATTCCACGTGTAGTTAATTATTTTATTTACAGAAATGTTTTTAAAGGTGTTTCCATTTCCATAACAAAAAACACATTTATTCTTCGTAAAAATTGGAATAAATTGCCCACTGTCTTCTCCAAAGTTTAAAAATAATTCGTTAGAGATGTTATTTTTATTTATAAAATTAAATGCATCTATTTCATCATCTCCTACTAAATAGTATCTCCAGTAATTTTTTGAGGTATCAATGTAGAAATTATATGCTAAAAATCCCATAATGATTAATAAAATTGGAAGTATTAAAAGTCCCTTATTTGTCAATTTTTTTATTTTTTTAGAGATATAGTATAAACCACAACCATAAAATAAAGGAGTTAAAATTTGAAAATTATAAAACCATCTAATAGGATTATATAATGCAGAGAAAAACGGTATTTTAAAACCGATGAGTTGATTGTTTATCAACCATAACTCCATTAACAAAATATATAGTATAAAATACCCTAATCTATTTTTTATTAGAAAAATGGTTCCAAAAATAAATAATATGAAGTATACACTTCCAAATATTAAATATATGACAAATTTTCCATAAAAAAATCTTGTGGGGCTAAATAATGCAAGGATCGTTGTAATCAGATATGTTGATCCAAACACTCCAATTAATACAATTAATGTTTCTTTTAAAATATATGGTTTTATATATTCAATTACATAACTTGCATTTGAGTATTTTAACACGTCATTTAATATTTTGGAAACAATGATTGTTAAAGATAGGGATAATGAAAGGAAAAAATATTTCGAGTAGTTAATTAAATCTTTATAATTAAAGTGAACAATATCAAAGATAATTAAAGAAATTAAAAATAAAATTAACATTAAAAAAGGAAATGTGTGTGTAAATATTAAACTAAAAGTTCCAAAACTAAAAAGATAAAGATATATCTTAGATCCATTAAGTTTATACTTCAATAAGAAGGCAATTAATATCAAGAATAAACAGTATCCGAGAGTGTTTGGAAATATTGCTCTTAATATGATTCTATAAAACTCATAATTTAATGGGACAAATACGGCGGTATAAATCCCTAAATCTTTTTTTATACACCTTCCAAGATAATAATGGGCAAAAACAAACAACAATATTATATAAAACTCCAATAGATATATTGAATGTGGGATTTCACTAATTTTATCTGCTAAAAAATATACTAAACAGTGAAAACCCGCAGGATAATGCAAATATTTTCTATATTCAAGATCTTTATAAAATATCGTTTTTTCTAACATCATTGCTTTAATTTTGTAGGAATGAAATTGAGAATCCCATTTCTCACAAGGATATTTTGGAAATAAAGAGTATGAAAAAAATAATGCACAAATTATAATCAAAATTAAAATAATATGGTTATTTTTTAAATTGACTCTTTGAATTTTTGGAATTCCAAAGTGAAAAATTAAAATTTCTTTATTTTTATTTTTTGTAAATTCCACAATTGCCTTTAAAATTAATATAGCAATTAAAGGAAAAAGATAATATATTTTATACATTGGAATTCCAACAAATGACAATATATAAGAAAAACTAATTATATAAAATACTGAAAGAAAAGGAGTAGTGATAAGCTTTTCCTCTCTATCATTTATTGGATTTATTAAATACATTAACATTAATATAACCAAAAACAATAATATATTCATACCTACCACTTAACACTAAATTCGGTGAAATCGTGGACTTTATATATGGACTTCCATATCTGGCCTTAGGAATAATATGTGGAACTATAACTGGTTTGTTCCCTGGCATTCATCCAAATAATATAGTTGCTTTATCTTTTTTAATTTTACCTTATTTAGATATAAACACCTATATCTTATTTTTAATTGGTTTAGTTATTACCCACTACTTTATAAATTTTATTCCCTCAGCTTTTTTAGGAGTTCCGGATGATGAGACCGCTGTCTCTGCCCTACCAATGCACAAATTAACTTTAAATGGAAGAGGATATGAAGCAATAGTATTAGCTGGCTTTGGAAGTTATTTGGGTGTTGTTTTTTCAATACTTATTAGTTTATTTGTTATTTCAATTTTACATTTTGATGTAAAAGTGTTTTATCATCACATAAAGATATTTATTCCTTTTATTTTAATTGCTTTTATTTTATATCAAATTTTTACAGCAAAATCTATCTGGGAAGTTTTAATTATATTTCTATCAGGAATTTTTGGAATTGCGGTTTTGTATTGTAGTGAAGCATTTAGCATAACATTAACAGCCATATTTACTGGAATGTTTGGAATTCCACTGTTGATAAACAACTTAAAAACCTATAAAATAAAAAATCAGATAATAACATTTCCAAATTTTGATTTAAAATTTTTAAAATCATCACTTTTTGCTTCAATATTTGGATTTTTTAGAATATTTTTGCCAGGAATTAGCGGATCTCAGTTGAACTATATTTTAAGTAAAATATTAAAAGAAAAGGATTTAAAAAACTTTATCGTTTCCCAAGGGGGTATTATATTATCTAACGAAGTTTTTTCTTTATTGGCAGTTATTTTTATTGGAGTTGGGAGAAGTGGTGTTGCAAGAGCAATACAACTTTTAAACGTGGATCTTAGTATGAATACTGCAATTTTTTCAATATTGATAACTGCCACAATAGCAGTAATTATATTATTGAATTTATCGAAATATATTTTATTGTTTATTAGACAGATGAACTTTAAGATATTATCACTGTTTTTTATTGCTTTTTGCTCACTTGTAGTAGTTGTTGGAAGTTATAATCTCTATTTAATGCATCATATTGTTGTTTACTTAACTGCCGTTTGCATTGGCCTTTTAGCAGTAAGAAGCAACTCAAAATTATCAAATATGATGAATGTGCTAATATTTCCAACGATAATTATGTTTTTGAGGGGTTAGGATGGACTTAAAAAAGCAGATATTGAATAAAAGGACAGTTGCCTCTTTTGCATTATCTTTTATCATAATATTATATCTTATATCGAAAATTGATCTTGATAAAGTATTATTTATTCTAAAAAACGTGAATATTGCTTATTATTTACTTGCAATAGCAATGTTCTATCTCTCAATAATGATTAAAAGCTATCGTTGGAAAATCTTTCTAAAAAATGCGGAAATTGATCTGAATTTGAAAGATGCATTTTTGATCTATTATCTTTCAATGTTTGTTAACTCATTAGTTCCTGCTAAGTTGGGAGATGTTTATAGGGGGTATTTATTAAAAAAGAAGACAGAAAAATCAATATCTTTGGGATTTGGGACTGTTTTTATTGAGAGAATTTTTGATCTTGTAGCAATGATTTCGATTTTATTTATTTCTGCTTATTTATCTTTTGAAGCAAATATTCCAAGTGAAATTATATGCTCAATAAAATGGGGAGTTGTTATAACGTTTTTATTACTTCTTTCTATCTTCGGGTTTTTGTTAATAAATAGTCGATTAAATTTAAAAAATAGAAAGATAGAAGGAATATTAATGAATTTTGAAAAGGGTTTAAAAGCAGTGAAATTAAGAACATTCCCTATTATAGTTATTTTATCTTTTTTTGGATGGTTAATTGAGGGGTTGACCATTTACTTTATATTTTTGGCATTAAATCTTAAATTGAGTGTAGTGTTTGGAATATTCTCGGATCTTGCATCCTCTCTACTAACTGCGATTCCATTAACTCCCTCAGGTCTTGGAATTGTGGACTACGCATTAATATATATTTTAAAATTAAAAAATTTAGGATACAGCGAAAGTTTTGCAGTCCTTATACTCTATCGACTAATATCCTACTTTTCTATTGTGTTTTTTGGAGCAATATTATTTTCCATCAATGATATAAATACCAAAAAAGAAAAAATAAAATAACAAAATTAAAAATCAAATTAAGAGGACATCTAAGGGACAGTCAATTTGTAATATTATATATTCCTTTCTTTGTTAATTTCGATTATTAAACTACAACTGGTTTAAAAATTTTTTAAATAAATTTTATATGAATTAAAGTTATTTTAATTATGTGAGCGAATGCACAACCTTTAAATATTCCAAAGATACATCTTTTTATGAGAAACGGTGATAATAATGAGAGTAATCGGCATCATTGGCTACAAAGATTCAGGCAAAACAACACTGATTGAAAATATCTTAAAGAACTCTGAAAAAAAGATAGCAGTGATAAAACATAGCAGTGAAGGAGTAGAGGTGGATAGAGAAGAAAGCGATACACACCGACTCTCAAATGCAGGAGCAGAGGTTACCATCTTAGCAACCGATGAAAGAACTGTTTTCTTTACCAACAAAATGGATTTAGAAAGTATATTATCAATTTTGATAAACTATGACATTGACTTTGTAATCATTGAAGGATTTAAAGAGGCGTTAAAGCGACTAAATATTCCAAAGATCGTGATGTTGAAAAATAAAGAAGGAAGCGAGTTGATAGATGACCACACTGCCTTTATAATTGAGGACTACAACTACAACATTGAAGAAATTTTAAATGTTATTTACGAAAAGGCAGTAGTTCCAACAATGAACCTAAACTGTGGACACTGTGGATACAATTGTAGATCCTTTGTAAAGGCAGTTGTGGAGAATGAGGCAAAGTGGAGTGATTGTGTCTTAGCGAAAGGTATAAAAATAATTGTTGATGGTAAAATAATTCCTGCCGTTCCTTTTGTATCGAAGATCGTCGGCAACACCATAAAGGCAATGATCGAAACACTTAAAGGAGTCGAAAATCCGAAAAATATTAAGGTGGAAATCGACATATCAAAGTTAAAGTGAAGAAGTGTAAGTAATTAAATAACTAATCAATATAAATAAATAGTCAAAACCAAAATATTTAAATAATAGTAGTATATTATAGTAAAGTTGTGGTGTAATTTAAACATCAATATGGAAAAATATGCCTTCGAAAATATACTCAAACATTTTACGGAAAAATCAAAAAAATTCGAGGGGGATAGCAATGGAAAAGTACGAAAAAGCAGCAGAGATATTTAAAGCGTTTGGAGATCCAACAAGATTAATGATATTAAAGCTGTTGGCGGAGAATGGAAGCATGTGCGTCTGCAAAATCATAGACGAGTTAAAAAAGCCACAGCCAACAATCTCACACCACTTAAATATATTAAAAAAAGCAGGAATAGTTAAAGCAAGAAAAGAAGGAACTTGGAACTTCTACTACATAGTAGATGATAGAGTTAAAGAGATCATCAAATTAGTTGACGAATTATAAATGAGGATATATAATTAATAACTAAGATAGAGAATATAAAAGGATTTAAAGGATAAAACGTATAGAATGAATAAAAATAGTAAATAATAAAATATAATAAAAATATTTAATGTAGTAATTAAATATTAAGTAGTTAAAGAATTGGAGTAAAAATTTAGAGTAAAAATAAAGAAATAATTTAACGTTAAAAGAGATAAAAAGAAAAATCAAGTGAATAAAAAACGGGATGATTTACAGCAATATTTGATTAATCTTTTTAATCCTCAATTTTTATTATTCAATTTATTATCTAATTTTCATCTTTTAATTTATAGACAATGAAAACATTTTTAGCCATTAACTCTTATTTTTGCTTTTATTAGCTTTTAAAGTTAATTTCTTATTTTAAATTTATTCTTTAAAATTAACACTATGGGCTTTTTTACCACAAAAAATAAAATGAAAATTTAAAAAAATTTAAAAAATAAAAAATAAAAAATAAATAGAACAATAAATCTCATTAAGTTTAAAATGAACAAAACACTTTTGGTGATCTCGGTGGGAATTGAAGAGGAAATTAAGAGGATAGAGGAAGAACTCAAAAACACCCCCTACAACAAAGCAACTCAAAAACACATAGGAAGATTAAAAGCAAAATTAGCCAAATTGAGAGAACAAGCTCAAAGTAGGGGAGGAGGCGGAGGAAAAGGATATGCGGTTAAAAAAAGCGGAGATGCAACCGCTGCATTTGTTGGATTCCCATCAGTTGGAAAATCCACACTCTTAAACAAACTTACAAATGCAAACTCAGAAGTAGGAGCATATGCATTCACAACACTAACAATAGTTCCCGGAGTTTTAAATTACAAAGGTGCAAAAATACAACTTTTAGACGCTCCGGGTATTATTGTAGGAGCTTCTTCTGGAAAGGGAAGAGGGACAGAGGTACTATCAGCAGTAAGAAGTGCAGATCTAATACTATTAACAGTAGATATTTACACACTTGATCACCTCCCTGTCTTGGAAAAAGAACTCTACAATGTAGGGATCAGATTAGATCAGAAGCCACCAGATGTTAAAATAAAAGTTAAAGAAAGAGGCGGAATAAATGTTAGCTCAACGGTTCCTTTAACCCATATCGACGAAGATACCGTAGAGGCGATCTTAAACGAATACAGAATACACAATGCAGATGTAGTTATAAGGGAGGATATAACATTAGAGCAGTTTATAGACGTTGTCTCTGGAAATAGGGTGTATATTCCCTCTCTTGTTGTGGTTAACAAGATCGACCTGGCAGATGAGGACTATCTAAAATATATAAAGCAGAAGTTAGAAGAATTTGGAAAGGATTATATTCTTGTATCTGGAAATAAAAATATAAATTTAGATCTTTTAAAAGAAAAAATTTACGAAAAATTAGGATTTATAAAAATATACTTAAAACCGCAAGGTAAAAAACCTGATTTTGATGAGCCGTTAATAATGAGAAAAGGATCTACTGTAAAAGATGTATGTGAAAAACTCCACAAGGACTTTGTTAAGAATTTCAGATATGCACAGGTCTGGGGAAAGTCAGCAAAACATCCAGGGCAGAGAGTTGGATTAGATCATAGGTTAGAAGATGAAGATATACTAACCATTGTAATAAAGAGATAAGGTGAAGAATTTTGTTTAATTTAGAAACAGAAAGAGTTATAAAAACCATAGAAGAAATATTAAATAAAAAGAAAACAGAAAAAAATAATGAGTCAGTAAAAGTAGTATTTCAAGCACCTGAGGGTTTAAAACTCGCGGTTGAAAAAGAGATTGAAAAGATGGAAGAATATTTTAAAGGAGAGGATGTTGAGTTCTATCTGTGGGGCAATTCATGCTTTGGAGCATGCGATCTAATAGACGATCATGTGGAGAAATTAAATATCGACCTTATAGTTCACTACGGTCATGAAAAATTGATTTATGCAACACCAAAAATAAAAACGCTTTTTATTCCTGCATACCATATATTTAGCAGAGAAGAGAAAAAAGATATATTAAACAAACTAAATGAGTTTATAAAAAGATTAGAAAAAGAAGGAAGACATGTCTCAATAGCCACAACCATACAATATAAAGAACTACTAAAAGATCTCAACCCAACTATAATTTTAGGATGTAGAGGAAATATTAAAGAGGGAACAGTAATCTTATACGTTGGAACTGGTAGATTTCATCCTTTAATGCTTTCATACAAGTATCAAAAAGAGGTTTTTATATTCAACCCAATATCAAAATATTTTGATAAAATTGCAGAGGAAGAAATAAAAAGATTTATAAAAAAGAGAATTGCTTCAATATCCAAACTAATGCTTAAACATCCAAAAAAAGTGGGAGTTGTTCTCTCCACGAAAAAAGGTCAGTGTAGAAAAAACGTGTTTAAAGAAATCATAAACCTGCTTAAAGATAATGATATTCCCTATCTACCAATACTCATGGACAATATCTCTCCGGAATTGTTGTTTTATGATGTTGACTGTTATATAATCGTTGCTTGTCCAAGAATCGTTTTAGATGATCATATCTTATATAAAAAGCCAATTTACACGCCAGAGGAGTTTAAACTATTTCTTCAAAATAGATTAGATAAATATCAATTTGATGAGATTAAAGAGAGCGATTTTTATTAACAGAATGTTCTATTTGTTGCAGGAAGAGCCAGTATCTTACCACAGTGAGGGCAGTTAATAACTACCTCCTCACTTTTATAGTATGCTTTAAATGGTTTTTCACAGTAAGGGCAGAGATATATCCTCCCTCCAGTTTCTTTACACTCTCCAACTTCCCCAACAGTAGGGTATCTTTCAAAGGTAATCTCACTGTCTTTATTTTGATATTTAAAAAATTTCTTTACCATTCTTAGATACATATTCACTGCTTCTTCGTTTATACAATCCTTTCCGCAGTATGGACAAGAGTGCATAAGATCACCTCTCACAGTAGGGCATATATTTTATACTATCAAAACCAAACTATTAAATTACTACGCTCTGCTATTATAAATATATTCTGTTTCAAAAATAGTGTTTGTTAATTATTTTTCATTAATAGTGTTTGGTGAAATTATGTGGAAAAAATTGGAGAATTTGACGAGTAAGATTTATGAAAAGGCGGTTAGGAGAAAGGGGGAACATAGAATTGCACTGTTAATAGATGGGCCAAATATGTTAAGAAAAGAGTTTAATATTGATTTAGATAAAATAAGAGAAGTGTTAAATGAATTTGGGGATATTGTAATTGGAAGAGTTTATTTAAATCAGTATGCCTCAGACAAGTTGATTGAGGCCGTGATTAATCAAGGTTTTGAACCGAAAATCTCTGCTGGAGATGTGGATGTTGAGATGGCTGTCGATGCAACAGAGTTGGTTTTTAACCCCAATATTGATACCATTGCCTACGTAACGAGAGATGCTGATTTTCTACCTGCAATAAGAAAAGCAAAAGAGAGGGGAAAGAAGGTTATAGTTATTGGGGCTGAGCCGGGATTTTCAACCGCTCTACAAAATATTGCCGACTATGTTATAAAAATAGGGGAAGAGTTCCAATTAGACAAGGAAAAATTAGAAAAAAAGAAAAAAAATAAATTTTTAAAAGTAGAGGAGAAGCATAAAGATAACAACGGAAAGAATGAAAAAGAAAACGAAAATAACAATGAAAAAAATACATCTTAAAAAGATTATCAATAAAACAAACTAATAATAAAATAAAAATTAAAATATCACTAATTTACATCCAAATGATTATAAATCATTCTTTTTTATTCTGTTTTTATTTTATATTATTTTATTCCTAAAATTTTTCTAAGCACTGTTGATGTCGCAAATGAACAGAGAATATACCAACCAAGCCATCCCAATGCAGAGTTTGAGACAATTTTGAATCCTCCTTTATATATAAGAGATCCAAGCCAGTGCCAGAAGTTTATAAACAGGATTTTTGAGAGTATTGTTGGTAAATACACCACTACTCCATTCCATCCGGGATTTAACTCCTGATAGATACCTCCAAATCCATAAACATGTCTCAAATAAATGAATATCAATATTATTGGCACCCATGTATAAATCATAGGTTTTAAGCTCATTTTCATCAATTCTGCATTCAACTGCATCATTTTTTGCTGTTCTTCTTGGAGTTTTTGCATCATTTCTGGATTTTTAGACATTTTTTTGAATTTTACTTGATATTCCTGAATTTCTCTTTTTAATTCAGCAACTCTCTCCTGATCAACGAGTAATTTCGTAGCAAGATTTATGATCAAAGAAACAATTATCGCAATAAACAAAATTGCCAGTGCAGGATGCATAACCTTAATGATCGGCATGAAAATTGCATCAAGCGTTTTATAGTATAGATCAAAGATCGAGCCAAACATCTACTCACCTTTAAATAAAAATTTTTAAATTTGTATAAATGTTAATCATAAACGTCAAACAAATTATAAAAGTTATAGATATAAAAGTGTTATTAAAATTAAATTAAGATTCTTTCCTAAAAATTAATATTTATCACAATATAGGTAAGTTCCAATTTATTTTATTTTAACACTTCTACAAGTTCCTTTACTGCCTTATCAAGTAAGAAGTCGTTGTTTTTAATGATCTTTACTGTTGCACCAGTTAAGACAGCATAAGTCATAGCCGCACATCTATTCATAAACATGTGTTCTGCAATATCCTCTGTTGATTCAAAGTCCCTCTGTCTTGTCTCATCCTTTAACCTTCTCATTAGTATTTCATCATTATCTGCTTCAACTAAGACAATAATATCCGGCTTTAATTCTTCTAAAACCCACGCTGGAAGTCCTGGAAGATAACCTTTTGGTGTCTTTATTGTGCTGTGTGTATCTACAACTATATTAGAGGTTTTTGCCATTTCAGCTATTCTTCTTCCAGCCAATCTCTGTATTCTCTTCTGCTCTTCTGGAGGTAGTTTTCTTAATTGATCTCTATGCTCAACTAAACCCTCTTCCTTAGCAATCTCAAACATCACTGTTCCAAAATTCACTATTTCATAATTTATTCCTTCTTTTTTTAATTCCTCAATGGCCTTGTTTGTAACTGTTGTAGATCCAACACCTGGAACTCCTACAATAACCACGACCTTGTTTTTCATATAATATCACCTCAAACCTTTAAATCTTTCTCTTAATTTAAATTAATTTAAATCTAATAAATTTTTTGGCAATTTTAATCAGGTTTTGTTTTTCTATTTTTTATTTTTATATTCTTTTTACTTATCTTATCACTTATTTAATAGTTTTGCTATTGTTGGGTGCAACTCACTCACTTTTTCTTTTAATAGTTGCTCATACATTCTATAAACGATAGAGACAGTTAATAAAACCCCAGTTCCTCCTCCCAATGCACCTATGAAGTTCGCAATAGTTGCCAAGAAACCAACGAAGGCAGAGCTCATTACAGTTAAAGGAGGTATGTATCTTTTTAATCTATGCTCTATTGCTTTTTCACTTTTTCTGAATCCTTTAATTGCCATATTTAAAGATCCTATTCTTTTTGCCATGCTTTTTGGATCTAATCCTGTTGTCTCTACCCAGAACATTCCAAATACAACACACGTAATAATCATTGCAATCATATAAATAATCGCATGTATTGGATCTGAGACGATACTTGACAACCCATACGGCGTGGAGAGGTAGTATGCAATCCCATCTATTGGCCTTCCACCTTCGTAGTGCCCCAGTATCGGAACTCCTGCCCTATAAAGGGCTAATCCCCAAAGTTGAATATTAGCAAATAATGCAGATGCCAATATAACAGGGATGTTTGATGTGTAAACAAATTTTATAGGGTATTTTCCTACCGCCCCCTTGATCCTTCCGTGAGCTAATGGAATCTCAACTCTCATACACTCTGCATACACAACCATTAGGAAAACAATTATTGTTCCAATTATTGGGGCAATATACTCTATATTAGGTGCTCCCTCAATTAGAGATCCTAAGAACTTCCATAGATAACCTTCTGGACCAAAAGCCCCCACGAATATGGTTTGAGAAACACCTGCGGCAATGAACAACCCAATTCCTGAACCAATTCCATACTTTGAAACAATTTCATCCAAGTAAATCAATATTATGGAACCAAATGCTATTTGTAGAACTACTAAAAGTGCTAACAGTGGTGTTAATGCCCCAAATGCACCTGCTCCAACGAATAGAACTGCTTCTACAAAACACATTATTATTGAGAGGAGTTTTTGGCATCCTTGGAACAGTGCTCTGTTTTCAGGGATTGAGAGATCCATCTGTATTAATCCAGATCCCACTAATAACTGCATTATTATTCCAGCAGTGACTATTGGCCCAATACCGAGTGTTATCAGTGTTCCGATTCTTGATGCAGTTATTGTCTGCCAGAACTCAAATATTGCAGGAATTTGTGCTCCTGCTGTATATACATCAATACACCCCATAATAAAATATAAGATCAGGACTATCCCTGTCCATTTTAACCGCTCCTTGAACGGGATCTCTCTAATTGGCAATTCAACTTCTGGAATTTTTTCCAGTATTGGAATCAATTTTCTCATAAAATTTTCCAAGGTATCACCTTTGTATGTTTGGGCATTTGATCAAGATAATTTTTTAAGTTAGTAGTTTGTAGTATAAATTTTTAGTGAATTAAGACCACAAAATAGAAACAATAAATTTGTAAATTTGGGAAAACAGTGGGACAAATATGAGTGTAAATTGTTCTTTAAATTCTTTATATTTAAATTAGTTAATAAAATAGATTCCCCTATATTTTCATAAAATTTTCCGAAATCAGATTCAAAAATTAAAAATAGAAATAAAAAAAGAATAATTAATAAATTAGAGTTCAACAACCTCTCCACCTACTTCCTCGATCTTCATTCTGGCTTTTTCTGAAACTTCAACTGCTTTAACAATCATAGGGATGGTTATTCTACCTTTTCCTAAGACCTTTTCATAACCTAACTCTACCACATCGACTACAAACTTGTCTCCTTCTTTCTCGAACATTTCTGGATTTTTCAGGATCATCTCTTCAAGATCCCCTACGTTTATTGTTTCTAACTCTTTTACTAACTTTGGATGTCTTTTAAACCCATATTTTCCAAAGTAGTCGGGGCAATTTTTAATAATCCATGTCCATTTATGTTTTAATCCACCAGCCATTCCTCTTCCTCCTTTGTTTCCAGCCCCTCTTCTTTTTTTATGACTTCCTCCTCCGCAAGTTCTTGATCCTCTAATCTTTTTTACCTTTCTTTTCTTTCTAATCATGTTTGATCACCTTCTTTACATCATTTTTTCTAATAATTCGTTGATTTTTTCTCCTCTATATCCCAAAGCTCCTCCTATACTAAACGGTTTTTTAATACCTCCTCTTTCAAATCCTTTTTTTGGAGGATGCAATCTAAACACTGGTTTTAATGGTGTCTCTTTTAATTTTATCTCTCCATTTATAATTTTTTCGGCTAAGTCCTCAACATTCATCCCTGTTAATTCTTTTATTAATTCCTCATTTACTCTTTTATTTCCTGGTAATCTTCCTCTCTTTAAAATAAGTTTGATTAGGGTATCTTTATCAATTTCTCCATAGGTTACGTAGTCCTTAACTTTTTGTATCATTCCTTTAAATGTTTCTGTTTCGGGGACAATTACGCAATGATTTACTTTATTTAATCTCAGCATTTTTAATGTGTCTGCAATATCTCTCCTTACTCCGATTCTCCCTCTTATCCTAACAACAGCATACGCCATGTTGATCACCTTAAATATTATAATCCTTATATAATGTTAAAATAACACCCAACGTAAAATCCTCTCTTTTGTAAAAAACAAAATATTAATTGCAGAATTATAAAACTCTTCCTTCGAGAACTCCTAATTTCTCTTTGTGTTTTTCCATAACTCTCGTAAAGTTCAAACTCTTTAATGCCTCAAATGTGGCCATTGCAAAGTTGTATGTTGTTCTTGTCTCTCCAAATGTTTTCGTCCAAACGTCTTTAATTCCGGCTAAGCCAAGAACTGCCTTCGCAACATCTCCAGCAACTAAACCAACTCCCTTCGGAGCAGGCAATATTTCTATCGCAGTACTTCCACACTTTCCATAACCCTTATACGGAATTGAGTGGGGTGTTCCACAACCACACTCCCAAGAACCACAACCTCTTTTAACCCTAATAATATTTTTCTTTGCCTGAGCTATTGCCTTTCTTATTGCTGGTCCAACTTCTTTCGCTTTACCTTTTCCAACTCCAACGTATCCGTTCTTGTTTCCAACAACAACAGTAGCTCTAAATCTTGCTCTTCTACCTGATTTGTGCATTCTTTGGACTAATTTAACATCTAAAACTTTCTCTTCTAAGTCGGGTAATAATGCATCTACTATTTCTGGTTCTAATATTGGTAAGTTGTTATCTAATATATAGTCAATATCTGTTATTTGACCTTCTTTAACCATTCTTCCAATGGTGGTTTTTGGTTCCCACTCTTCTATGTTGAATCTCATTGTCTCACCTTAAAACATACTATCAATTTTTGCCTTTATTTCATCGAAGTGTTCTGGCAATTTTTCTGGCTCTAATCCTTTTTCTAAATACTTTGAAAATTGTTTTTTGTATCTTTCTTCGTCTTCTTCTTTTAGGAGTTCAGCATATGCCTTTATGTGTTCTCCTCTTATCCTATCTTCTGGTGGTAGGGATTCATCTCCATGAGGAATTTCTAATCCTGCATCTATGGCTCCTTTTAATATTGCAAAGATTGCATTTCCTTTCGTAGCCCTATGTAATCCAATATCTAAAACTGCCTCAGTGTATCCATTTGCTAATGCCTTTTTTCCAAGTAAGTATCCGGTTAGATAAGCAGAAGGTAAGTTTCCAGTGTGTCCTTTGTATCCGAGTTTTATAAGTTCTCTTGAATGAGCGGAGACAACAGTTTTATCTCCTTTTTCATCATACAATACAATTTGAGCTATACAGTGATTTAATGATTTTCTTGCCACTAATCTTGGTTTTTTTGATAGGAGTAATCTTAATCTTCTTCTATAATCAGTTTTTGCTTCTCTTCTTCTTCTAAATTTGACCCTATATATTGGACCTTTTGCCATGTTTCCTCACCTTTAATGAAATTTTGATAATTTAAATCATTTTATTTAAAATTTATTTTAAAAGTTCGTGTTCTTTCATGTATAGGAAGAGGTGGCCTCTGCTTCTGAATGCTCCTCCTTTTGCCATTCTGTAAAGTTTTCTATAAACAGTTCTATCAATCTTTCCTTCATCTCTTAATTGTTTTAATGTTTTTCTTAAAGCTCTAATTGTTGACATCCATTTTTCTTTTGGTGGAGTTCTTGCACCAGCAGCTCCTCTTCTTGAACCAGGTCCTCTCCTTCTACCCTTTTTTCTTTGCTCTTTCAATTTTTTAACTCTCGCACTACTAATTCCTTTTTTTTGCTTTTTCTTAATAACTCCTTCTTTAATTAAAACCCTTATATCATCTTTTGACATTGCCATTTTTACCCTATCTAACTGTTCAGGATCAATCCATACTCTCTCGATTCCACATTTTAGGAGTTCAGATGCCATTCTCCTCTGAACAGATACATCCATAATATCACCTTGTTATTGTAAAAACTAATAAGGATTTTAAGCTTATTCAAATTAAAACATACACATATTATTCTTCCTTTTCTAATGAGTTTAAAAGCTCTTCTTGTTTTTCCTGTGAGATATTTAATATCTTTATTCCGAGGTCTCTTGCCTTTTTAATTATTTCAATTTTTTTCCTTTTACCAACGGTTGAAGCAATTCTTGCTCCCTGTGTTTCAGGATTTAATTTCTCTAAGTCCTTTACATTGTAAACTAATACATCCTCTAAACCACAGGGGTGTAAGCCCCTAACTGCCTTTGGACTTCTGTATCCAACTTCTACAATAGCAGGTTTTTCTTTCCACTTTAATCTCATCTTGCTGTGTCTTCCTTTTGGTTTTCTCCACTTTTCTCCTAATCTTTTATGTCTGTGGGCTTCTTGTCTTATAAAGTCAGGTTTTTTCATCTTTAACTTGAACCTTAACCTTAACAATCTGTTCATGGTTCTCCCTCAACTGAATTTGTATTATCGAGATTTAATTTATATTAATTTTTAATAGTTATTTCAAACTGTTTTTATTAAATTTTTAGATAACTTTTCCTGCTTTCTCTACAATGTAGATTCCGTCTTGGAAGACCCTTGGATCTCTTCCTTTGATTCTTGTTGCCTGTTCAATGTTTGCAGCGGTCTGTCCTACTTTTTCTTTGTCTATCCCACTAACAATAACATCTTCTCCACTAACTTTAACTTTAACTCCTTCCATTATTTTTGCTCTTCTTGGGTGTTTTTCTCCTAAGAAGTTCTCAATAATAACTTCATCTCCTTTAACACTAACTTTCATTGGGAAGTGGGCATATCTAATCTTTAACTTGTATGTAAAGCCCTCTGTAACTCCTTTTATCATATTGTTAATGTGTGCTCTTATCGTTCCAATCATTGCCTTATCTTTTCTTCTTGGATATTCACAGAAGATAACTACTTCATCCCCTTCTTTTTTAATTTTCACATTGGAATGTTCAAATTTTCTTTTTAGTTCTTTCCCACCACTTTTTACTATAACTTCATTGTTCTCGTTTACTTCGATTTGAACATTTTCGGGGATCTTTATTCTCTCCTCAATATAGGCGGCAACTGGCATAAACTCACCTCAAAGATTTAAGTTTTCTAACCGTGTTTTGGTTTACGTTTATTTTTTACATTTTTCATTGATTTATTGGATTTAAGTAAGAGTAGTTTAGGACTAATAAGTCAGATCAACGAGATTAATATACGTAAGCCAATAATCTTCCTCCTAATCCCTTCTTTTTTGCATCTTCATGGCTCATGACTCCCTGTGTTGTGGAAACGATCAGTAAACCGAAGTCCCTTGCTGGTAAGTATCTTTTTTCAAACTTCTCATAACCAAATTTTTTAACTGGAAATCTTGGTTTTATAGCTCCACACTTGTTTATCTTTCCTACTAATTCAACTTTGAAAATCCCTGCTCTTCCATCTTCTATAAATTCAAACTCTCCTATGTAGCCGTTATCTTGCATCACTTTCAAAACTCTTCCGATTAATTTAGAGGCAGGTTTTATATAAACTACCTTTTTACCCACTCTCTCACAGTTAGAGATATGGTTTAACGCGTTTGCCAGTGGGTCCATTAAACTCATGTTTTCCCTCCATTAAGAATTTTTAATACTTAATATTTGTATTTTAGTGTTTTAATGTTTTGATAAAAGTTTTTTAGTGTTTAGTCCAATTTTTTAAATCCTAACTTGTGAGCTATTTCTCTAAAACACTGTCTACACAAATTTAATCCGTATTTTCTAATTAATCCTGGCCCAACGTGCCCGCATCTTTGGCATGGTCTAATTCCGTATCCATACTTCTTTTTCCATGGTTTTTTTGCCATCATATCACCTTTTTATTGTGTTTCTTCCTCTTCCTCTAATAACAATCTTTCAACTTTAATTCCATAGTTTTTCTCTATAAATTCAATTGCTTCTTCTCTTGTTAGTCGATGTCTTCTTGGAATCTTTGACCTACATCTTTTCTTTCTGAAAACTCTAAATCCTGGCCTTTCTAAGGTAACACAAACGTCCATACCAAAAATACCGATCATAGGATCATACTTCTGTCCTGGGAAGTCAATATGCTCGTGGATTCCAAATGAAAAGTTCCCATAATCATCAAATGAATAATCGTAAAGTGTTTTACCTTCTTTTTGAAATGCCTCAAATGCTTTCTTTAAAAAGTCCTCTGCCTTTTTTCCTCTTAGAGTAACTTTCAACCCTATTGGTAGTTTTTTTCTAATTCCAAAGGATGGATTCGTTTGTTTAGCTCTTGTTCTTATTGGTTTTTGTCCTGTCAGCTCTTCAATAACCTGAGCTCCTTTTGTTAATCGATCTCCACTTTCTCCAACTCCGAAATTAACAACCACTTTTCCAATTCTCGGCTTTAACATTGGATTTTTCTCCCACATTTCTTCAAAGCTCATGTTTCTCCCTCATAAATTTGATGATTTTAATATAATAACTTATAACTAAGTTTTATTTAGGTTATAATTTGATTATTGGCTCTTCATCTCCAACAACGAAGACATAGTCCTTAACTGTTTTGAACTTCTCTCCTTCCATATTTTCTAAGGTAACTATGTCTGGATATATTCCTCTTTTCTCGATCTCAACGATTTTAGCAAAATCACCGACGTGTTTTCCTCCAGTGATATAAGCTAATTTGCCCACTTCAAATGGTATATGTGCCTTAATTTCTTGTTCTGGGATTGAGATCAATAATGTATCTCCTGTTTTGTAAACATCCTCTTCTGCCTTTGTAGGATCTGAAACTTTAATAACGACATTCCTCCCATCGTGTAAATTGAGTTGAATATGTCCTCCTTTAACAACTGTTTTGTTTTTGATTTTACATAATTTTACATCTGGATTTTCTGTTGGTTTTAACTTAACTCTTCCCTTTCTATCAAACAAAACTCTATAATTCTCATCTGCCTCAGGTAGAGAAACAACGTCCATCAATCCAACTGGAAGCTTTTCTTCTTTCCTGACTCTTCCGTCAACAAAGACCTTTCCCATTTTAATGATTTTCTTTGCTTCTCTTCCGTTATCAGCGTATTTTAACAGATCTCTTACAACTATTAGAAGAGGTAGTGATTCACTCATTGGGTGTGCTCCGGGTAGAGGTCTAACTGTAAATTTGTGAACTTTTCTTGGTAATTCCCATCTAACTGGAGCTGCTAATCTTTTTAGATGTCTTTTTGGACCTTTTTTTGCCATCCTTTCACCTTACTCGTTTTTGATATGTTTGAATCTTTTTTCATCTTTATCATACAATTTAATGATCATGACATTTGAAGGGTGTATTGGATATGGGACTTCTTTTCCATCTTGTTTTTTATTATTTGCACCTTCTACATGAATTCTGTATCTTTTTAAGTCAACTTTCACAACTTCCCCTTCTAAACCTTTGAAGTTTCCTCTCATTATTCTAACAACATCTCCCTTTCTGACTGGGATAGCATTTTTACCTAACTTTTCTTTCAACTCTTTTGATAACATCGCTGACATGATCTTTTTTCTCAAATGTAGTGGAGCGTTAAATAATGCTTTTCTCTGTTTTCTTGGTTGTTTTGACTTAGTAAAAGCCATTATTTCACCTATTTTAACGTTTTTCTAATAAATTTTTATAGAAATTAATGTTTTAGCTTATACGATGATTTTAGCTATTCTTGCAATACCTGGCCATCTCTCAGCTGCTTCTTTTGCAACTGGCCCTTTAATATCTGAACCTTTTGGGTTTCCATCTGGGGTTACTATAACAACTGCATTATCTGCAAACTTAACTCTTGTTCCATCAGGTCTTTTGATTTCTTTTCTCTGTCTAATAACTACTGCTGGTAGAACTTGCTTTCTCATCTCTGGAGTTCCTTTTTTAACTGTTACTATAACCATATCTCCAACTCTTGCTGTTGGTAATCTTCTTGCAACTCCCTTGTAGTTTCTTACTGCGATGATCTCAACTTCTTTAGCTCCTGTGTTATCAGCACAGATACATCTTGCTCCAACAGGTAAAGCCCTAACAGGTTTTGAACTAATTGCTTTCATTGTTTTTCACCTTTTGGATTATTTTTCATTTTACTCTTCTCCTTTAACTTCATCAGCTCTTCCCAATTTTTCAACTACAACGAAGGCCTTTGTTTTACTTATTGGCCTACACTCCATAACTCTTACAATATCTCCAACTCTTGCGTGTATGCATGGTGGATTGTGAGCTGCTAATTTTGCACTTCTTCTTTCGTATCTTTCATATTTTTTTAAGTATTTTACAACTTCTCTTTTTATAATGACTGTGTTGTGTGGTTTGTCGCTAACTACTACTCCAACGAAACTCTGCCCTCTTACTGGCAAGTTTCCGTGAAATGGACAGTTTTTGTCGTTGCATTCCACTTCTGGAGTTTTAACATTTATTCCTATGTTTTTTGCAACCATGTTTTTACCTCCTGGTTAATTTTATTGTCTTAGAGTGGCTTCAATATTTAGCAAAACATGTATTTATATTTTACATGTTTTAGTGATTGTTGATTAATGACTGTCTTTTCGGTTGGGGCAAAAATAGAGACAAGATTTTAAAGGTTAATATGGATAAAGGATTTTTATCTTTTTCTTTTTTAGACGATCTTCAGGCCTTCCAACCAATAATCTTCCATCGACTTTAACTTTACAGTTTTTTAAGTGGAATACAAATATTGCAGTGTCTTTTGGAATTATTACCTCTCTTCCATCCTTTTTTTCAATTTTTAATGTATTTCGCGTTTCATCAACAACTTTCCCTGTGATCCCTATCATTGATCTATTTTTAGCATCAATGATCTCCACATCCAAACCAATTAACTCATGTCTTAGAATGTTATTAGGAGTTATCATACTGCCCCAACCGATTTAAGCGGGGACGGGGTGTGCCGATTTAAGGCATCCGCGTCCCCTTTTTTAATTAATAAAAGAATGGATCTTTAAATATAAAACTTAACTTACTATCTTATTTCGATAGAATCTCGCGAGAATCCCATTTTAACAAGTTCTTCTGCAACTCTCTTTCTGTGGTCTCCTTGAAGTTCTATTGTATCTCCTTTAACAGTTCCTCCACAGGCACAGATGTCTTTTAATTTTTTAGCAAGTTCCTTTAAATCAATAACACTTGTGTCGAATCCTTCTACTATCGTCATTAATTTACCAAATCTTCTTTTTGTAACGTATATTTTTATCTTCTGTTCTTCTTTTGCAATTTCTTCACAAACGCATAGTTCTTTTGGTAATCCACATCTTGGACAGATTTCTGGCATTACTGCACCTCTGTATTTTATGTGCCTTTCGTGTAATTATTTAGTATTTAGACAAGGTATTTAAATTTTTCTTTTAGGCAGGGTTTCTTTTCTTTTCATTCATTATCGTCAATATTCTTGCTATTGTTCTTTTTATCTCTCTAACTCTTCCAGGATTGGAAGGAGCTCCTGCAACGGCTTTACTTGCTCTTTCTTTTAATAATTCCCTTTTTAAGTCAGCCATCTTTTCTCTCAGTTCTTCAATTGACATTCCTCTAAGCTCGTCAGCTCTTAGTATTGCCATTGTTTTCACCCAAAAATATTTTTATTTAATTTTGGTGTTTTAAGATTTTATTTAAGAGATCTATTCTTCCTCTACAACATGTTCAACTTCTGTATCTTTAATTATAATTTCATCTGGTAAGAGGACATCTGGTCTCATGATCTTTACTGTAACTCCTATAACTCCCGGCTTGGTTTTTGCTATTGCTCTTCCCTTATCAACGAGTTCTTCTGCTGGTTCTCCACAGTGTTTCATATATCCTGCCATAAATTTCTCGGTTCTTGCTCTCTCTCCTGTTAACTTTCCGGAAATAATAACAATAACCCCTTTTGCTCCTGCGTTCATTACTCTTCTTACAGCAGTGTGCCCTACTCTTCTAAAATGCATTCCTCTCTCTAATGATTGAGCAACCTTTTGAGCAACAACTTGGGCATCTAAGTCGGGATTTTCAACTGGTTTAACATCGATTTGTGGTTTTTCAACACCAAATTCTTTCGCAAGTGTTTCTGTTAATTCCCTAATTCTACTTCCTCTTCTTCCGATAACGAATCCTGGTTTTTCAGCATAGATGATTATTTTAGTTCCAATTGGTGTTTTTCTTATATAGCAGTGGCTATACCCTGCCCTACTTAACTCTTTTTTAAAGTATTCATCTATTAAAAACTCTTTTATGTGCTCTTTAACGAAGGTTCTTTCGATCATGCTATCCACCTTTTTATATTTTTAAATTTGCTTTATTATTAATTATTTTTGTTATTGTTTTTTATTATTTTATATTGTTCTTATTTATTTTAGTGGAATTCTTCTAAGATAACTTGTATGTGAACTGTTTCTTGGAATTTGGGTGTTGCTCTTCCGAATGCTCTTGGCATGTATCTTTTTATTGTTATACCTTTGTTCGTTGATATGTGTTTTATTCTTAACTTTTCAGTGTTTAGTCCTTTATATTCTGCATTTGCTCTTGCATAGTTTAATATTTTTAATATTTCTCTTGATGCTTTTATTGGGTATCTTCCTGCATGCCATCCGAGTTTTCCTTTTCTATGTCCTACTTTCTTACAGTGTCTTTTAAATAGAACAGGTCTTTTCATCTCTATTACATCTTCTAAGAATCTTATTGCCTCATCTAATTTCATTCCATTTATTGCTCTACATATTTCTCTTGCATGTTTTCTTGAGATTGGAACGTTTCTACCCATCGCTCTTGCAGTTTTTTCTGGATTTGTTTGGATTTTATATTTTAATTTAGCCATTATTATCACCTTTAAGGATTGAAGGTTTTTACTAATTTTTGATTATATTAGGTTAAATATTATTTTAGTATATATATTGCGTATGTGGTGTTATATGTTAATCTGTGTTGTTATTTATCTCTGCTATCAAATAGTTGTTTTTTTAATTTTCTATATTTTTTTGCTGCTTAACTGTTTTTTGAATAACTTTTAGTTGGTAAGGTTATAAAATTTAAAAGTGTTATATATAATTTACTAATTAATTATTGTGTTATATTTCTGTTAAAATCTAAGGGTTTGGCTGATCCAGCCAAAATTCAAAAGAGTGGGTTTTTGTGATTTATGCAAGAGATACTTCAACGGTTTCAACGCTCTCAACCTCGTCAATTTCAGATAGAGCATTTTCTATTGGCTCAGTTCCTCCTTCTCTCTCTTCCATTTCGATAACTGCATAAACAGCATACAATCCGAATGCTAATGGTTCATCAAATAACCCTCTAACTGCAACGTTTTCTTTTTCTAAGACCTCTTTAACTTTTTCTTTTAGTTTTTCTTTATCAACTTCTGGACTTGTAGGCATGACTTTTATTTTTGCTAATACGGATGCCATTCTCTTCACCTCATTTTTTAATAGATTATTTCTTTTAATTTTATTTCTTTTAATTGAATTTTAATGTTTTATTTTTAATTATGGTCCCTCAAATCCACATTTTGGACATTTGTAAGGGTTATTTAACTTTCTACATTTTTCGCATCTTACGATCTCAACTTCTCCACAGTTTGGACATGGGAATTTGGTTGATTTTTCTCTTGGTGCTATTTCCGCGTTGCAACTTATGCAGACATATTTCATTTTCCCACCAATTTTAATTTTTTGATTTTATTATTATATTTATTAATAATTGAATTAAAAAGCAATACATTTACTCTTTGGTAATATATTCATTTTAAATTATTTTGGTGCAAATGGTGTTTTTTCTTTCAAAAATGTCAATAATACGTTCTGGGAATTTGCCATTGACAACGTATGCTTTCATTTTAAACTGTTTTAAAAGAATGGGGAATCTCTCATCGACGGATGTTAAACCTCTAATTTCATTTGCGTTAATTGTATTTAATAGTTTCCCTCCTGGGAATCTGTCGTAGATGCCATCTACATCAGTGGCTATTATAATCTCCTTAACATCTAATAACTTTCCTATATATAAACTTAATGAGTCAGAGGTTATTGACCAACTATGCTCTGCCATATCGGTTGATAACAATATGGTTGAAGGAAGTAATACTGCAATATTTTCTCTTCGTATCTCTCTCTTTAAATCGAATAGATTGTCATATTTTTTTATTCCACCAATTTCAGAAAACACCTCTCCAATAAGATCCATTGATTTTATTGCCAATTTGTGAGATAGAGAGTTAGATATATGTAATTTTTTGTCTATTTTCCTTATAACATTAGCAAACTCCCCTCCTCCTGGAACAATAATAATATCTTTATTTTTTTCTTTTGCATAGGTTTTGAGGGTAGTTAGCAGTGGTTTTACATGATATGTTAATGATCCTCCTATTTTTACCAAATACATAATTTCACCAAAAATTGACAATTTATAAAATAATTCAAAAAAGATAATAATAGAAAGTTTTTTAATAAAACAGCCGATCTCTTTTATAATTTGCTTATTTTCCTTTTCTCTTTTAAAAGATCTTTTGTGTTATTAACTTAAAAAGTATTTTAAATCCAGTTATTACGTTAGTTCCCCTACTCATTGAATATTCGGTATATATTGTTTTTATTGGAACTTCTTTTAATTTTAACCGATGTTTTTTAGCAATTATTATAAATTCAGAAGAGACCTCATATCTATCACTTTTTAGAGCGTTTATAACCTTTTTAGCAGATTCATAAGAAAATGCCCTAAGCCCGCTCTGACTGTCTGTTACAAAATAGCCACCCATAAGGTAGGTTATAAAATTTAAACCAAAGTTTCCTATTCTTTTAACCAATGGCATATTCTTTAATTCTTTTTTATCCATCATTCTACTCCCAATTACAAAATCAAAATTTTGCTCAATTATTGGTTTTGCAACTTTTTCAACATCCCTTGGATGATGTTGTCCGTCAGCATCGAAGGTTACTATAACCTTGGGGTTGTAAATTAAAGCACATTTAATCCCCGTTCCCAAAGCTCCCCCTAACCCTCTATTTAATATATGCCTACAAACAATTACATTCTCTTTTTTAGCGATCTCATATGTTCTGTCAGAAGAGCCATCATCTACAACTATAATATTCTTGTATCCTTCACTCTTTAAGTTTTTTAAAGTTTCTCCAATCATCTTTTCTTCGTTAAATGCAGGTATCACTATAAAAATATCTTCTTTGTTTAATTTATTTGATTTATCTACTTTAATTTGGCTGTTTTGCCTTTGACTTTTCATTGTCTCCACCTATCACCTTACAGAAAGCGAATGCTCCCACTATTCCACATATAAACATTGCCAGAGCAATTGTATTGGCAAATGCAATATTGTATTTTTGAGAGATAACTACGATCAGTGTTCCTGCAACTACGGTAATTATTGATTCTCCTACTAAAACATTTGCAGTTCCTTTTTTAAATGATAATCTTAAACCAACAAGAGCGGAAAATCCTAATGCAACAATTGCAAACAACCAAACGTAAAAATTCATGTTTTCACCATAAAATTATTAAATTTTATTACTTTTATATATTAGTTATTTTTACACATACTGTTTTTTTAATTTGCTTTCTTTAATTTTCATTACATTTCTTTAATTAAATCAAAGTATTTTAAGGTTTTGGATCTTCTAAATGTTGATAGAACTAAACGAAAATGCATAAATATAATGCAGAATTAAAACTCTTTTTGGTGAGAAGTATGGAGATAGGAACTCCTCTTTTGAAAGGTAGTGTAAAGTTTTTATTATTAGGTAGTGGAGAACTTGGAAAAGAGGTTATTATAGAAGCTCAAAGATTGGGAATTGAATGTATCGCAGTAGATCGGTATCAAAATGCTCCTGCTATGCAGGTTGCTCATAGAAGTTATGTTATTGATATGAAGGACTATGATGCACTGATCTCGATCATTGAAAGAGAAGAACCCACATACATAGTCCCTGAAATTGAAGCAATAAACACTGATGCTTTAATAGATGCTGAAAAAATGGGATATAACGTTGTTCCCACCGCCAATGCAACAAAAATAACAATGAATAGGGAATTAATAAGAAGATTAGCCGCTGAAAAATTAAAATTAAAAACTGCAAGATATGCATTTGCTAACTCGCTGGAAGAGTTAAAAGAGGCGGTTGCAAAAGTAGGAATCCCATGTGTAGTTAAGCCAATAATGTCCTCCTCTGGGAAAGGCCAAAGTATAATCAAAAAAGAAGAGGATATAGAAAAAGCTTGGAAGATTGCAAGAGAAGGAGCGAGAGGAATTGGAAGTAGAGTTATAGTTGAAGAATTTATAAATTTTGATTATGAAATAACATTATTAACTGCAAGAACTGCCAATGGAACCAAATTTTGTGAACCTATTGGCCATGTTCAGATTGATGGGGACTATCACGAGAGTTGGCAACCGCAAGATATGTCCCAAAGTTTGAAAGAGCAAGCAAAAGAAATATCAAAAAAGATAACTGATGCATTGGGAGGTTATGGAATCTTTGGTGTGGAGTTGTTTGTTAAGGGAGATGAGGTAATATTTAGCGAAGTTTCTCCAAGACCTCACGATACTGGAATGGTTACGATGATAACACAAGATATGAGCGAGTTTGAGATACACGTTAGAGCAATACTCGGTTTTGATGTTTCTACTAAACTGCTCAGATGTGGAGCCAGCCATGTTATTAAGGCAGAGATAAACAAATATGCTCCAAAATATGATATAAGAGAAGCAGTTAAAGTGCCAAACTCTAAGTTAAGATTGTTTGGAAAGCCAAATGCAAAAGTTGGAAGAAGGATGGGAGTTGCTTTGTCTTATGCTGAATCCACTAAAAAAGCGAGAGAACTTGCAGAAAAATGTGCTCATTCTGTTAGGATATATTAATAATATTAAATAATATTAAAACTAAATATGTTATTTGGTATTTTTTATTTATTTTTTAATTTTTATTATTAAGTTGTAATAATTTGTAATAACTATTATGTTATTTTTATCACGTTGATTTTAATTTAATTATATATAGCATAACTCACAAAAATACTTTTGAATAAAATTTTTGGTGAAATTATGGAGATAATTTTTAGAGGGGCAGCATTAGAAGTTGGAAGGAGTTGTATTGAAGTAAAAACTGATAAAAGCAAAATATTATTAGATTGTGGAGTTAAACTTGGAAAAGACATAGAATATCCTCTATTAGACAATTCCATAAAAGATATAGACAAGGTTTTTGTTTCACACGCCCACTTGGATCATTCTGGATCATTACCGATACTTTTTAGTAAGAGAATAGATGTGCCGATAATTACCACTGAATTAACTAAAAAATTAGTTAAAGTTTTATTAAAAGACATGATAAGAATATCTGAGACCGAAAACAGAAAAATTCCTTACAATTATCACGATATAAAAGAAACAATGAGATACACAATCCCTTTAGGTTATAAAGAAAAAAAATATTACAAAGATTTCTCATACGAGTTATTTAGTGCAGGACATATTCCCGGAAGTGCATCTATACTTTTAAATTACGAAAACGGAAAAAATATTCTTTATACAGGAGACATAAAACTTAGAAATACTCGATTAACGAAAGGAGCAGATCTAAGTTATACAAAAGATGATATAAATGTTCTAATCATAGAATCAACCTATGGAAACAGCATTCATCCAGATAGAAAGGCAGTTGAATTGAGTTTTATTCAAAAAATTAAAGAAGTTTTATTTAGAGGAGGAGTGGCTTTAATTCCAGTGTTTGCAGTTGATCGAGCACAGGAGATCGCTTTAATACTAAATGACTATGATATTAATGCCCCAATATACATGGATGGGATGGCTGTTGAAGTTACAAAACTCATGCTTAAATACAGAGATATGTTAAATGAAGCTAATCAATTAGAAAAAGCATTAGAAAACATAAAATTAATAGAAAAATCAGAGGATAGAGTTAAAGCAGTTGAAAATTTGTCAAAAAATGGAGGAGTAGTTATAACAACAGCTGGAATGTTAGATGGAGGTCCAATTCTCTACTACTTGAAACTATTTATGCATGATCCAAAAAATGCACTATTATTAACTGGCTATCAAGTTAGGGACTCAAATGGAAGACATTTAATTGAAACAGGAAAATTATTTATAGAAAAAGAAGAAATTAAGCCAAATTTAGAAGTTTGCTTATACAACTTCTCATGTCATGCTGGAATGGACGAATTGCACGAAATAATTAAAAAAGTTAACCCAGAACTGCTTATAATACAGCATGGAGAGGAAGTTCAAGCAACAATCTTGAGGAATTGGGCATTGGAACATGGATTTGACGCCATAACTCCAAAATTGGGGGACAAAATAAGAATATAAAATATAAATGGATATACAAACATAGGGGTGGCAAAGATTCATGATTGGATTAAAAATTGAAGAAGCAGTAAAATATAATGAAAAATTGAAAAAATATGTATATAAAAAAGGAAATAAACTTAGAATCAACTTTAAAAATAAAGAGGCGTTAATAGAATACAACAAGACAATCTTAAAGGTTTTGTTTGGATTAGATGTTGAACTTCACGATAAAGGCCTCATTCCAACACCAATAAACAGATATTTATTTATAAAATCAACATTTAAAACCTTAGAAAACCTCAACATAAAAAAACCGCTTGTCTTAGAAATTGGGACTGGGCATTCTGCAATTATCTCCCTCTTAATAAAAAAATATTACAATGCAGAGATTTATGCCACTGAGGTTGACGAAGAGTTCATAAACCTTGCCAAATACAATATAAAAAGGAATAACTTAAATATTGAAATTATAAACTCCAAAGGAAGGGTTATCAGTGGAATTGATGAGATTAAAGATAAAAAATTTGATTTAATCATATCTTATCCTCCTTTTTATTCAGATAACTCCGTAGCAAGTGGAAGAAAATTTGGGGGAGCGTTAGCTAAGAATGTTGAGTTAATTGGAGGAGGAAAGTTTGGAGAAACTTTTTCATTAAAAATAATAGAGGAAGGTATCAATTTTTTAAATAAAAAAGGAGTTATTTCACTAATGCTACCAAAAAAACCAGAGAAAAGGAGAGCCCTTATAATTAAAAAAATGAAGGATGTTGGATTAAATGTTGAGATTGATGAGATTAAAACAGGAAATAGATTAAGATACGTAATTAAAGGGTTTAGATGCTGATTTCTCGTTGTTTGTTTTTATTTTTTTGTTAAAAAGTTTTTAAAAGAGGTTATACTATAAAACTAAACCTAATTCTTATTTAAATTTTTTGGATAATATTCCTATACCTACTTTGCATATTTTTAATAAAAACAGATAGAAATAATAAAACGTTAAATCTTAAAGACATAAAAGTATAAAAAATGGGATCTCTATGATAGTTTTAAGAAATGAAATTTGCGATAAATTGGAAAATATAGTTAAAAATTTAAAATTTGTAAGGCACTGTATTGGTTGTGAGGGTGTAAATTTAGAGATAGAGAATCCTCATCATCATCCATCTATAGAGTTAACTCAAAAGTGCAATTTAAATTGTATATATTGCTATTCACGATTAAAGAGTATAAAAAGCGGAATATATGGAAATCTTGATGAAGCCGAGGCATTAACAATATCTCAGTATGGAGAACCATTATTAGATTTAGAAGGCGTTAAAAAAGCCATAGAGTTCGGAAAAGATTTAGGGCTTAGGGTTGATTTACAAACAAATGGAGCTTTATTAAATGAAGAAATTATAAAAGAACTCAGAGATTTGGGTTTAGATTTAATAATGATTAGTTTAAGTTCATTTGATAACAGAAAATATGAATTATTGACTGGAAAGGATTATTTTGACAGAGTTTTGAATAATATAAAGATTGCTTCAAAGTATTTGCATACAATAGTTAGATCTATATACATTCCAGGATTTAACGATAAAGATCTTTTAAATCTCTCTAAGGAACTCAATAATTACGTTGATGAAATAATGGTGCATCAACTTATTTCATACAAGGAAAATGAAAACCTTTTAAAGAATGTTGGAATAAATCTAAACAATTTAGGAAGAATTAAAGATTTGTTGTTGATAGTTGACGAAATGCAAAAAAATGCTCCAAAAATCAAAAATATTACCATCAAAGGATGTTTATTAGTGCAGTTAAAAGATATGGATGGTTTTATATTGAATAATATAACTTACGATGTTTTTTCTGAAGTTCCAGATATTAAAAGAGAATATAAGCCACTACCTTGGTGATTACATGATTATTAACGTTGATCTACACCTACATTCAAGATTCTCAGGTGGAACGTCAAAAGATATGAATGTAGAAAATATTTTAAAATATGGAAGATTGAAAGGATTAAACGTTATTGGAACTGGTGATTGCACACATCCAACTTATTTGGAAGAAATAAAGCAATATAAAGATAGGGAGTTGATTTTAACAACAGAGATTGAAGATAAAAACAGAGTTCATCATCTCATCTTACTACCTTCAATAAGTAAGGTTGAAGAGCTTAGAAAGGTTTTAAAAAAATATTCTAAGGATATTGATAAAGAAGGAAGACCGAGAGTTTCTATTGGTGGGGCTGAACTCTTAGAGATTATTAGAGACGTTGATGGCTTGATAGGGCCTGCCCATGCGTTCACGCCATGGACATCTCTCTATAAGTCATTTAACTCAATATATGACTGTTATAACAAAAAACCTGACTTTGTAGAGCTTGGTTTATCGGCAGATACTGATATGGCAGATATGATTCCTGAGCTAAGAGATCTGCCGTTTTTATCAAATTCAGATGCCCATTCATATCATCCTCATAGATTGGGGAGAGAATTTAACCAGATAAAGGTTGATTATATTGGTGGAATTGAAGATAACTTTGAGCAAATAAAAAAAGCAATAAAACACAATAAAATTATAGCTAACTATGGATTAGATCCAAAGTTGGGGAAATATCATTTAACCGCCTGCTCTAAATGTTATACAAGATTTAAGTTAGAGGATGCCAAAAAATATAATTGGAAATGCCCAAAGTGTGGAGGAAGGATAAAAAAAGGAGTTTTAAGTAGAGTTGAAGAGTTAAGTGATGGAAAGATAGAGCATCCTAAGTTCAGACCTCCATATTATAAGTTAATTCCATTGGCTGAGATGATCTCTCTAACATTAGGAAAAGGAATATTCACAAAGGCAGTTCAATGCCTATGGGAAGAGTTTATTAAAAAGTATGGAAATGAGATAGAGGTTTTGATAAATGCGGATATTCAGGAATTGGCTAAAATTCATCCAAAGGTTGCAGAGACGATTAATCTGTTTAGAAAAGGGAAAATATATATTTATCCAGGTGGAGGAGGAGAGTATGGTAGAATTTCATTTAAACCTCAAAAGGTTGAATGGTATAGGGAAGAGATAACGTTAGATAGGTGGTTAAAGCAATAAAAGCTTATTCTGAAAAATCAATTTCTGTTCCTTCAACCTCTCCCAATAAAGCTTTATATACATTATTAGCTTTATTTCCATTAAATACAAAACCTCTGCACTTATTTTTTCTAATCATCTCTATCTTATATCTCATTCCGCCAGTAATATCTATGCTGTTAGAACCACTTAAATAATCCAAAATTTCATCGATATTATTTTTATCAATCCTATTTATTGGCTTGTTATCTATTAAAACGCCATCAACATCTGTGGCATAGAGAATTAAATCTGCCTTTAACTCATTTGCTAAGTAGGGGACAATATCGTCCCCAGAAATTATTTTATAGTTATTTTTATCATCAACTGTTATATCTCCATGAATAACTGGAACTAAATTCCTTTTAACCATCTCTTTTATAGCTGAGATGTCAAAAATTAACTTATCTCCAAAAACTACAAATGAAGAGGGCTGTATAGAAACAGCTGGGATGTCATAACTCTGTAGAGTATCTATAACAATGTTGTTAAATCTTCTCATCGCCCTCTGTATGTCCCAAAATCCTTTCTCCATATTTACAAATGATTTCTTTCCGTTTTCAATTTTTAAGTATTTTTTAGCTACTGGATGACCAAAAGCTCCTCCTCCATGGACGAGTATTAATTTTATATCTTTATTTTTATTTTTATAATGATCTAAGGCGTTTTTTATCCCCATTGCTATTCTCTCCAAATTGTCCCATTTTACTGAGTATGGGATATTTTTATCTGATAAAATACTCCCTCCTAATTTTAATATTATTAACACCATCTCACCCAGAACTTTTATTTTGTTTTTATATCTGTTTTATCTTCTTATAATCAGAACTTTGTCCCCTCCTCTCATAAATTCATAGTTCGATTTTTCAATCCTTGCATTATAGTTATTTAAAATCTTGTCCAAAAATATTGATCTCTCCCCTCTTAAATTTAAGATTGGAAATATTCTAATTTCTTCAGAAACTCTCAGAAGTTCATCAATTGTCTCTTTATGAAACTTATAGTCAAATATATTATCATACAATAACAAAAAATGCCCTACAACTGATAAATAGAACTCATCATCTTTAAAATTCGTTTTTGGATATATTGTATAGACATATCTTTCTTTATTTACTTTATAATCTTCAAGAAATGTTTTATAAGTTCTTTCCCTTGTTTTTTTCCAGTCATCAATACTTTTAAACTCATTCCAATTAAAACTATCTTTAAATTTCTCTCTCAGGTGTTTTTCCATAAAATCCAGGTCTTTTTTACACCTCTCTTCAATCTCCTCAGCTTTTAAATTATAAATTTTATCTGAGGCGGTTATTTTGTATCCCTTTGCATTTCCTTCTGCACAAAAAGAACTAACTCCGGAGGCAACATCTAAGATTTTATTGCTTAATAGATCTTCATTTAAATTAAACATTCTCACATACTCATTAAAATTTCTTCCAAGAAGGACAGGATTTGTTATCAATCTACCACCAACTTAAATATTAAATATATTAATTTATCTTCCTTTGGTATATAAAAATAGTCCTGTAAAAAAATAATGTCTTTATAAATAAAATAATTGTCATATATCGTAGATATACCTATCAATAGGACTTTTAGAGTTGATAACGCCCAATAAAAAATCTGTTTTTAATATTATAGTGATAAAAAAATAATCAAATCAATAATTATGTAATATCTTTTCAGAGTTTCTATCCCCTTAGGGGTTTTATTTTAATTGGCTTCGATATTGGATATAGTAAAGGGAATTTTTTTCCATCCTCCAAGAGGTCTGATTTTAACACTGCTTTGTTTAATGTGGTATATTGTAATACTTGGTTTCCATCCTCCAAGAGGTCTGATTTTAACTTAACAACAACCTTAAAACATATCACTTTACGAGAGACAAGATTTCCATCCTCCAAGAGGTCTGATTTTAACTTTTAGACACGTTAATTAGCTTTTTGGACTCGGAAATTTCCATCCTCCAAGAGGTCTGATTTTAACAGTGTTTTCAAATGAGCTCATAAGCCCTGAATCAAAATTTCCATCCTCCAAGAGGTCTGATTTTAACCCATATTATTCCTCTCTTATAACACTTGTTATAAATCTTTCCATCCTCCAAGAGGTCTGATTTTAACAAAAAATTTCTCTTTGCACCCAATCGAATTAACAGCTTTCCATCCTCCAAGAGGTCTGATTTTAACCCATATTTCTTCAATAATACATTAGATTGAAAATATCTGTTTCCATCCTCCAAGAGGTCTGATTTTAACTTATATAGCATATAATATTTATATGTATTGTGTAAGTTTCCATCCTCCAAGAGGTCTGATTTTAACGTTTATGTTAGGAGAATACTATTAAAAAACATTTTTGTTTCCATCCTCCAAGAGGTCTGATTTTAACTTCGTTAGCTTTGCTGGTTTCAAGTTACTTTACGTTGTTTCCATCCTCCAAGAGGTCTGATTTTAACAATAAATATAAAAATTATGATAATGATGAAGAGTATTTGAAATATAAGTTTCCATCCTCCAAGAGGTCTGATTTTAACCCAATCTAGATAATCAATACTACAACCTATCAAAATTTGTTTCCATCCTCCAAGAGGTCTGATTTTAACAATAAACTCTCCCCACACCCCAAAAGATTCCATTACTACTACGTTTCCATCCTCCAAGAGGTCTGATTTTAACTTTTAATATTTTTATTGTAGATATAATGATTGGGTGAAATTAGTTTCCATCCTCCAAGAGGTCTGATTTTAACGAAACAGAAGAAATAAAACCAATACAATCAACAAATCTAAGTTTCCATCCTCCAAGAGGTCTGATTTTAACTTTTCCTGCCCCTGCACTTCCTACAATTAGTGTTTGTTTCCATCCTCCAAGAGGTCTGATTTTAACAAGTGGCATTTTTCAAACATAATCAATATTTATTCTCTTCATATATATGCTTTTCTATACCATAATTTTTCTACCCCCAAATAACCCCTTTTCTTTATAAACCCTATAACAAAACAATCCAAACTTCTATCTAAAAAATAATAACTAACAATTAATAAAAACATAAAATATAATTAATCAACCGTGGATTTCTAAAAACAACTTCAATAAATTAAAAACTATAAAAAATCTCCATAATTAGATACATCCAAATATAAGAAACAATAAAACAAGCCACCCCTTCGAAACCAACAAAAACCAAATAAAAAACAAAAACTAAGACAAAAAACCCAAAACACAAAAAAACAAAAACAAACAACAAGTTAAATTTGTTTTGGAGGAACTCTTGCAACGGTTATATAGCCAGTGTGTCCGATCATTCGTGTAGATGGGCGGACTCCTTTCTCTGAGACCTCGATTTCTCTTTCTATCAGTTCATAGGTGTGAATGTCCCAAAATCCTTCCTCTTTAAGTTTTTCAACGGTTTTTTTTACTTGTTCAATATATGGAAGGTAGGTAACTATTCTACCTCTTTTACTATTCAAAGCTTTTTTTGCATTCTCAACAACATTCCAAGGATCAGGCAAATCAAGGACAATAACATCCACATCTTTCTCATCTATCTTTTCTCTAACATCTCCAATTTTTTGGATGACATTAAATAATCCATCTTCCACTTCAACTTCTCCTTCGTCGTCAAATTCCTCATCCAACCCTATAATTCCTTGTCCTTTTTTAATTGCCCCAACTTTAAGAAGATTTTTTCTTGCAACCTTTGCAAATTCAGGCCTTATGTCATAGGTTATAACTTTTCCACTTTTTCCAACAGCATTGGATAGATACATAGTTAAAGCTCCTGAGCCCGTTCCTGCCTCAACTACGGTTTCTCCTTCTCGAATTCCCGCCCTTGCAATTATAAATCCTATATCCTTGGGTAATAATGTTGTAACTGTTCTTTTCATCCTTTTTAATATATCAAACATTGTCGGCTCAACTAAGTAGAACTTATGACCTTTGTGAGATATTAATTCAACACCCTCCTCAACATCTTTCATATCCACTACACCGAGATCCGTTCCAAATTTCTCAACGTCCTTCTTCAATAAATATCTCTTCCCTCGCTCATCAACCAATAACTTGTAGGCAAACATTTTTATCTCCTCGAATTGTTCTTTTGGGATTTTATACTTACTTCACAAATTTAGTTTAAGAGTTGTTTGTTTCGATCTATCTAAGATTTTTTTGCATGTTTTCCAGTGAATTCGTGCAATATCTGGTAGAGATCTATGATCTTCAAAATACTTTTCAAGAAATTTTATTGTTTTTGGATCTGAGGGATAACCGCTTCCAATTTCTCCGTATTTTTCCTTATACTGCTCTATTATCTCATCCCTATCTGCCTTTGCAATTATAGAAGCAGAAGAAACAACAGGGTATTTTAAGTCAGCTTTATGTTCAGCAATAACCTTTATTTTTAAATTTCTCTGATTTTCTATATCCTTTATTCTATTTTTAAGCTCATTTTCAAATTTTTTCGCATTAGTGCTACAAGCATCAACATATATCTCCAAATATTCGTTTTTTAGATTCAAATCATTGATTAAATCTTTAATAACCTCTGAAAATGCATTGATCTCTATCTCATTTAGATTTATCTTATTCATTAAAATATTTATCTCATTTGCAGACAGTATTTTTTTCTTAATATGTCCTATACATTCAAGTTGTTTTTTCAATTGAGATCTCTTGCTTTTACTCAACAATTTACTATCTTTAACTCCAAGATCTCTTAGTAAATCCTCTCTATCTTTCTCGATTGCAAAAGCACAAACAACCATAGGCCCAAGAACAGGCCCCCTTCCCGCTTCGTCAACTCCTACAATTATCAAACACATCACCTTCAAAGTGAAGCACGATAGCTCCTCATATTTATTAGTTTCTACTTACTCTTAGAAGTAAGCGTTTTATATACGCTTTTTTAAAAATATGAAAGTGATAAAAAATCGACGGGTGAAAGTTAATGATAAAAAAAGAGGAAATTTTAGAGATATTTAAAAGATATAATAAAGATGAGATAACAATAGCAACGTTAGGAAGCCATACCTCTTTACATATTTTAAAAGGAGCAAAGTTGGAAGGATTTTCAACTGTTTGCATAACTATGAAAGGTAGGGATGTTCCATACAAAAGGTTTAAAGTTGCGGATAAATTCATATATGTGGATAACTTTTCTGATATAAAAAATGAAGAAATTCAGGAAAAGTTGAGAGAATTAAATGCTATTGTAGTCCCACATGGCTCTTTTATTGCCTATTGTGGTTTAGATAACGTAGAAAACAATTTTTTAGTTCCAATGTTTGGAAATAGAAAAATATTAAGATGGGAGTCAGAAAGAAATTTAGAAGGTAAATTATTACGAGAAGCAGGACTAAGGGTTCCTAAAAAATATAAAAGCCCCGAGGATATTGATGGAACAGTTATAGTTAAATTCCCAGGAGCAAGAGGAGGGAGAGGATATTTCATTGCCTCGTCAACAGAGGAATTTTATAAAAAGGCAGAGGATTTAAAAAATAGAGGAATATTAGATGATGAAGATATAAAGAATGCCCATATCGAGGAGTATGTAGTTGGAACAAACTTCTGTATACATTACTTCTACTCTCCATTAAAGGATGAAGTTGAATTATTAGGAATGGATAAAAGATATGAAAGCAATATAGACGGTTTAGTTAGAATTCCTGCAAAAGATCAGTTAGAAATGAATATAAACCCAAGCTACGTTATTACTGGAAATATTCCTGTCGTTATTAGGGAAAGTTTACTGCCTCAGGTCTTTGAAATGGGAGATAAGTTAGTCGCTAAGGCAAAAGAACTCATCCCACCGGGAATGATCGGACCTTTCTGTTTGCAGAGTTTATGTAATGAGAATCTCGAACTGGTTGTGTTTGAAATGAGTGCGAGAGTTGACGGAGGAACAAACAGCTTTATGAATGGTAGTGCTTACTCTTTCCTATACAGCAGTGAACCGTTAAGTATGGGACAGAGGATAGCGAGAGAGATTAAAATGGCTTTACAGTTGGGTATGGTTGACAAAATTATTTCCTAATTAATATCAAAAGCTTTTTATACTTATCATATCAAGTGAATATACTCCAAAAATATGGTTTAAAATGTTAAATTCATTTGAATGTAAGAATACTCCTTGAATTATTGTATTAAAATAAAATGTTAATGGCATATATAAATATAATATTTAATTATAATAAAATATGTATTAATGAAAATTTGCTAATAAAGGTTCTATGAGGGATAAATGTGTCAAGTGAAGATTTAAAACTGAAAGTAGCGAAAGAAGCGGTAAAATTAGTTAAAGATGGAATGGTTATAGGTTTAGGAACTGGGTCAACATCCGCTCTATTTATTCGAGAACTTGGAAATAGAATAAAAGAAGAAGAACTAACTGTCTTTGGAATTCCAACGTCTTTCGAAGCTAAAATGTTAGCAATGCAGTATGAAATACCCCTTGTTAGCTTAGATGAGTATGATATTGATATTGCCTTTGATGGAGCTGATGAAGTGGAAGAGAAGACATTATTCCTAATAAAAGGTGGAGGAGGATGCCACACTCAGGAAAAAATCGTTGATTATAATGCAGGAGAGTTCGTTGTATTAGTTGATGAAGGAAAGATTGTAAAGAAATTAGGGGAGAAATTTCCGATTCCAGTAGAGGTGATTCCTCTCTCCTATAGAGTTGTTATGAGGGCATTATCAGAAATGGGAGGAGATGCAGTTATAAGATTGGGAGAAAGAAAGAGAGGGCCGGTTATAACTGACAACGGCAATATGATCTTAGATACATTTATGAATATAGAAGATGCCGTAGAACTTGAAAAAGAGATAAATAACATCCCAGGGGTTGTGGAAAACGGAATATTTACAAAAGTAGATAAAGTTTTAGTGGGAACAAAAAGAGGAGTAAAAACATTAAAAAAATAGAATAAAAGATTAAAATCAAATTATAATACTACAACTCTCCAATTGCTTTTAACTTCCTTTCTATTGAGTTTTCCTTATCTTTCCTCTCATCTATTTTCAAACTACTAACTACTCTATCTACATCCTCTAAAACAGCTGAATGCGCCTCTTTAAACGCTTTTAATATCTCATCTAAATCCCCTTCCAATACTGTGCTCATTGCTCCTGATTCTACCCTAAGATCGTATTTTTTAAAGACATCAATTGCCTTTCTTACATATCTTGAAACGCTCGCTCCTTTACCCATTGGAATTATCGATACCTCAGCCACAACTTTTCTCATAGTTTCCCCCTTTTCTGATTAGCAAATTACAATCAAATCAAAAAACAAAAATAAAAAATTAAAATTAGAAAAATAAATAATAAAAATTAAATAAAATTTAAAATTAAAAAATAAAGCAGTAAGATTCTAAACCTACTCCAACACTTCCAAGGCAGTTTTTAACAACTCCTTAGTTTTCTGAATCTTTTCGAGTAAGGCATCTTTTTCTTTCTTTAATCTTTCTATTTCTTCTTCCAATTTCTTTAAATCAGATAATTTCTCTAACTCCTCCTTTCTAACAACTGCCTCTAAGAATTTCTCAACTTCCTCAATATTCAATTCTCCTCTTTTCAGCATCTCATACGTCTCCCTAACCAACTTTCCTGCCTTTGTTTCCCCTTTCAAATGTTTTCTTATAGTTTGTTCTGTCCTTCCAAGTTCTTCAGCAATCTCCCTAACTGTATAACCTGCCTTTTCCCTTGCCAAAGCTCCCGCTGCTATGGCTAACGAATCCACCCACGTAACCTTCTCTATCGGATCTTTTATCAACTCCAAAATTTCTGGTCTAAACAACGTTCCAAGTATCAAAATATGCTCCAACTTATCAATTTCAGTCCTTGATGTTGGTATCAATGGAATCATCCCTATCACCTCCTCTCTTTACCAAATCAATTAATATCTGCCCATATTAATATTGATCTAAGGCACCCTATTTAAATGTTTTTATTTTATTTTTACTGAAATTTTATAAACAGTAGTAATCTTAAAATACATCTAACAAAAAAATCAAAAAAATCTACAAGACCTAACATTACAGCCAAATAAAAAACAAAAATAAATTTTAATAAATAATGAAAAAAGCGAATGTGGGAATCATGTGTTCCATAAGTGGAATAATTGTAAAAGAAAACCCAATATCAGGAAAATACTCAATAGATATGATGAAAATTTTAAAACATAGGGGGAGAGATAGTTCAGGTTTATTAATTGATGAGGACGTTATATATTTTGAAAAATTCGATGATATTAAAGATATAGAAAAAGAGGAGATTAAAAACATAACATTAGGCCATAATAGGTTAGCAATTGTAGGAAGATATGGAACTCAGCCAATATCAAACGAAGACGAGAGCGTATGGGTAGTGTGTAATGGAGAGATATACAACTATATTGAATTAAGGGACTACCTAAAACAAAATCATGAATTTAGAACAGATAGTGATAATGAAGTTATCATCCACCTATATGAGGAAGAAAAGCTGAATGAGATAGATGGGGACTACGCATTTGCCATATATGATAAATCTAAAAATATTGTTATGTTGGCAAGAGATACTTTTGGAGTTAAACCTCTTTTCTATATCGATAGAGAAAAATATTTTGCATTTGCCTCTGAGAGAAAAGCATTATGGCATTTGCTTATAAATATTGACGGATTAGATAAGGACTTAGATCTGCTAAATAAAGAAATAAAACGAATAAACCCAAATTCTCAGTTAATCTACTACCTTGATGACGATAGATTTGAAATTATAGATGAATTTAAGCAGATAAAATCTAATTATATATCTCAACACGATTATACCACAGCAAAAGAATATTTAGATAAAGCATTAAAAAGAGCAGTTTTAAAAAGAGTTAGAGGGTTAGATAAAGTAGGAATCATATGCTCTGGAGGAGTCGATAGCTCATTAATTGCTAAATTATCATCTTTATATTGTGATGTCATACTTTACGCCGTTGGGATTGAAAATAGCGAAGATATAATTTATGCGGAGAGATTAGCCAGGGATTTAAACCTTCCAATAAGGAAAAAAATAATATCTGAGAAAGAATATGAAAAATACGTGTTTAAAGTAGCCAAGGCAATAGACGAAGTCGACCTGATGAAAATAGGTGTTGGAATTCCAATGTATATAGCTTCCGAAATGGCAAGTGAAGACGGATTAAAGGTTGTGTTGTCAGGTCAAGGGGCTGATGAGTTGTTTGGTGGCTATGCAAGATACGAAAGAATGTTCAGAGAGAAAGGAGCTGAAAAATTAAAAGAAGAATTACTAAAAGATATAAAAAACCTTCACGCAGTAAATTTAGAGAGGGATGATCACTGCACAATGGCAAACGGTGTTGAGTTAAGAGTTCCGTTTTTAGATGAAGAAGTTGTAGAGATTGCGTTATCCATTCCAGTGGAATATAAAATCTCAGAACTAAGAAAGAAGATTTTAAGAGATGTTGCTTCCAAATACCTTCCCGACTATATCGCATTTAGACCAAAAAAAGCTGCTCAGTATGGAAGCGGAGGAGAGAAGATCATATACAAAGTTGCCAAAAAACTTGGATATTCAAAAAAGAAAATTAACGAGTTTTTAGATCTTTTAAAAAAGAAAATAGTAAGTTAAAATGAATTAAAGTAAGATATGAATTAAAGATTTTCTCTCAACTCCTTAACACTTACAAGAGGTATTAACTCTACACCCTCTTTTTTCAGATTTTCTATTGCCCCTTCCATCCTATCAACCACCACAAAAACTTTATCAACAATCCCTCCGTTCTCTCTGATTTCTTTTACCGCCTTTAAAACACTCCCTCCTGTTGTAGTGACATCTTCAACAATAACAACCCTATCTCCTTTATTTAACTCTCCCTCAATCTTATTTTTAGTTCCATAATCTTTCGCTTTTTTTCTTACAATTAATAGAGGTTTTTGGGATATTATAGAAACAGCAGTTGCTATTGGAACCGATCCAAGCTCAACACCTGCAACTTTAACATTCTCATCTTTAATCTCATCTGCTATCATCTCTCCAACTAATTTTAAAACCTTTGGATTCGTTGTTGCCTTCTTAATATCAATATAGTAATCACTCCTCTTACCAGATGACAAAATAAAATCTCCAAACTTTATACATTCAACCTCTCTCAGCAATTTTATCAACTCAGCGTTTTTGCACATTCTCTCACCAACCATAATAACGAAAAAATAAATTAAATATTAAAAATTATAAGATTATTATAAATCGAAAAAAGTTCAAAATTAAATTAAAAAATTAAACTAACCTATATATCTTAAATCCTCCTCGTTTGGTGGCTTTGCCTGAGCGGCCTTCATCATTTCTTCTTCAAATTTCTTTATTTTCTCAATGAATTGCTCCATTCCCTTAGCTCTTTTCTCCAACTCCTCCATATTAATCTCTATATTTTCAAGCTTACAGAACTTTTCTAAAACCGCTTTTGCAGCATTTGGATCAATCAAATATCCCGGAGTTTCTCCCATCAAACATACTCCCTCAATTCCTCTCAAATCTGCAAACATTAGCATTAATCCAGCAGCCCCTACAATTCCTCCACCATCAGTTCTGAAGAATATTCCATTCTCCTTTAATTTTTCAGCCAACTCCTTTGATGTCGTTGCTCCATAAACCTTCACTTCTTCACATAACTTTCCAACACCAAAGCCCCCTAACGTGTAAACAAAATTAGCCCCATACTTAATTCCTATATCTACAATATTCTCAGAAAGATGATACTGTCCAACCGGAGATAAGGCCTGAGTATTTCCTAAAACTACAATCATCGGTTTTGGTTCTTCAATAACATAAAACTCAGCAGACATGTATTCAATAGTTCCATCATCCTTTACCAGCACTTGTGGTGGAAAATCGTAGCAGAAAAGTTCTAAAAACTTCTCTCCTTTAAACTCGTGAACCAAATGTTCAGCTGCCAACCTTCCAACATGGCCAATTCCCGGCAATCCTTCAATTAGAAGGGCATTATCCAACGGCTCAATCTCCTTTAATGTTCTTGTGATAATCTTGATCATGAGTATCCCTCCTTATTAATATTAAAATGTCATCCATACTTTTTATATATTTTTGCAATAGACATCAAAAACTCAATATCCTCAGATGTTAAGTTTAACCTATCCTTAACAGTAGAGGCGATCCTTCCGCCACCAAATAACAGAGAAACTGCCTCAGTAAAATTTTTTGTCGTTTTTTTAATTCGTGCTTTGTCAAAATCAATTATATATGTTCTTTTTCCTTCTATTAAAAAATGCCTACCCCCTTGTATTTCCCCATGTTCAACCCCAAGAGTATCAAGTTTTATAGAGATCTTTAAAATATCTTCGACCACTTTTAATAAACTTTTATCATCTAATTTGGAAATTGCGGACTTTAACTCCTCTCCATCTATATAATCCATTATCAAGTAGTCGCTATCATAATCATACACCCTTGGAGAAATTTGATAACTCTCAATCCTTCTTAAAACTTCTGCTTCATGAATTATAGTGTTTTTTGGACTATCAACTCTTGGAATTTTTATTGCTACATCTTTATCTTTAAATCTACCTTTAAATACAATTCCCCTATGCCCTTTACCTAAAACATCTGTTATTTCAACCCCCCTATCTTTTAATTTTTCAAGTATTTTTTTATTAACTATACACTTCGGAATTTTTTTGAATATCATTTCCTCAATTTCTAACCACCTCGTAATTGTTATCATTTTATTACCTTTTATTTTAGTATTATTTTTTATTTTTAATAATTCTAATGATTTGTTTTATTATTTGTTTTATTTACTTTATCACTTACCTTGTTGATGGATATTTTTAAATTTTTAATTTTATTTGATTTTGTTTAGATAAGTTAATGCCCCAATCAAAAATTTTTACCCCTATAAATATTTTTCGATTTGCGGTAAATAGAAAACTTAATTACTACCATAAAACGATAATATAATAATTGTGGTTAATAACAAAAAACAAAAGGTGAGATCGTGAAATTCGGTATTGAATTTGTTCCAAATGAACCAATACAAAAACTCTGTTATTATGTTAAATTAGCAGAGGACAATGGATTTGAATACTGTTGGATAACAGATCACTACAACAACAGAAACGTTTACATGGCTTTAACTGCAATCTCAATGAACACAAACAAAATAAAATTAGGTCCAGGAGTTACAAACCCATACGTTAGAAGTCCAGCAATAACAGCTTCAGCAATTGCAACCTTAGACGAACTATCAGGAGGAAGAGCTGTTTTGGGAATAGGACCTGGAGATAAAGCAACATTTGACGCTTTAGGAATTGAATGGGTTAAACCAGTTACAACCTTAAAAGAATCAATAGAAGTTATGAGAAAATTATTGGCAGGAGAAAGGGTCTCTTTCGAAGGAAAAGTTGTTAAAATAGCAGGAGCTTCCTTAGCTGTAAAACCAATCCAAGAAAAAGTTCCAATCTACATGGGTGCTCAAGGACCAAAGATGTTGGAAACAGCTGGAATGATTGCTGACGGGGTATTAATCAATGCATCAAATCCAAAGGACTTCGAAGTTGCAATTCCATTAATTAAGAAGGGAGCTGAGGCAGCTGGAAGAAGTATGGATGAGATCGATGTTGCTGCCTACGCATGTATGTCAGTTGATAAAAAGGCAGATAAAGCAAAACAGGCAGCAATTCCAGTTGTTGCATTCATTGCAGCAGGATCTCCTCCAGTTGTTTTAGAGAGACATGGCATTGATATGGAAAAAGTTGAAGCAATAAGAAACGCTTTAAAATCAGGAAACTTCCCAGAAGCATTCAAGAACGTTGATGACAAGATGTTAGAGGCATTTTCAATCTATGGAACTCCTGAAGAAGTTGTTGAAAAATGTAAAAAATTAGCTGAAATGGGAGTTACTCAAATCGTTGCTGGTTCTCCAATTGGACCAAACAAGGAAACAGCAATCAAATTAATAGGTAAGAAAGTTATTCCTGCCTTAAAAGAATAAAAGTGATTAAAATACACCATTTTTTCTTTTTTTCTTATTTTTTATTTTGTTTATTAATTTTGTTTATCAATATAGTTATTACTATTATTAAATTGATTACTATTTTATTTAATTTTTTTATTTAATTTCATTAACCTTATCGTCCTTTTTATTCTTCATTATTCATTCATTATTATTCACTGTTATTCTTGTTAATATATCTAAGGACAACAAAATATAAAAATATAGCAACACAAAAAATTAATGTTAATACACCATCCTACACTTAAAAATAAGGTGAGAATATGAAAAAGATACTTTTTATTTTGGTAGTTATTACCTGCTCTCTTGTATTTTGCGGATGCACAACAAGCCAAAACCAAATAAACAACACAAACCTCTCTGAAAATAAAAATGTTATAAAAAATGAACAGATGTCCAAACCTGTAGAAATTCAAACTCCAAAAATAAAAGAAATAAACTGCATGTATTTAGTTAGGGAGGGAAATGCTACAAAAATTCAGTTTAATTTAATTTATGAAAATGGAAGTATCGCAAAACCCAAAAATGGAAAAGTTATATTAACAATATATGATGACAGCGGTTTATTGTATAACAGAACATACAACATAAACGAACTTCAAACAACTTCCAAATTCTATGAAATTAAACTACCTCCAATTAAGGGTTTCTACGACACTGCAAAGTTTGTCTTAACATTCAAATCAGGAAACATTTCAATCTCTAAAACGATCTATGGGACAATTGAAAAATACTCTCCTGAAGAGATACAGCATATTCTTGAAAATGAATATCACGAACATTCTATTAAAACAAATATAGAGCAGTATAGAAACGAAACAGGAATCAAATTTATAGTAAAAGAGTATGGCTATTGTAGAGTTTATGACAACACCACAGGAAAAATAAAAAAAGCATTTAGGGTAGATTTTATAGTTAAAAACCTAAATCAAGATGACTGTGAATTCTCCCCTATGGCAGTGTGTTTAATCCACAACAACACCAAATATTGGAAAATCGGCGGTTTAGATGATGTAGATCTTGGCATATATCAAGAAATTAATGGATACTGGTTATTTAATCCACCAAATAATATAAGTGATTTAAGATTGGACTTCAAAATCGGAGAGATAGTTTATGACATCCCACTTTCGAACAGTGAATAACTATTTTTTATTTTTTTCCTTCAATATCATCCAACCCAACGAAAAACAAACTCCTCCTCCATAACTCCATATAGATAGTAAAAATATACTTTCTGTCTCAGTGTAAGAGGTAGAGGATACAATAACATATTTAATCAATACTGCTGAAAGCATAATTATTAAAGGAAAAGAGAATAAAAAATACTTCAAAAAATTTTCCAAACACTTTTTTTCAAATATTACATAATCATTAATCTCTCCTTTTTCTAATAGACGTTTAGACAAATAAATTCCAAATAATACTCCAACACCAAACAAAACAAGTAAAATATTAAAAATCTCTTTTAATAGAATTAGACCATAATCTAAATAGAAATTACAAACAACCAATGGAACAATTAAAAATATAACTCCTTCTATCATTAAAATAGACCCCACAATAATAGGGCTGTTTATTCGAGAGTAAGCGAACCTCATAAAAACCACAAGTTTTTATTTTCATATTAATTATTTATATTTATATGTTTATCAAACTCATAAATATATATTATTTATGAAGGCATATTATATTCATATTTACATATATAGAACCAGAAAAAAATAAAAAAGAAAAAAGAAAAAATAATTTATACTAACTTCTTGAATGGGTGTTCGTCAATTGGCTCGATTCCTAATTCTTTCGCTGCCTCTGCGATAGTTGCATCAACCATTGCAACCGCTGGGAACACAACCTGAGCATCGTCTATTGGTCCATAAAGGACAAAGTCCCCCGCTGCCATGACCTGCATTAAAGTTGCTCCAACATCACAAACTGCTCTAATTTCTTTAGAGAGCTCTCTATGTCCTTCTTCTCTTAATTTCTTTCTAAATTCTCTTAACCAGTCCCAAGCAGATGGGATGTTGTGAATTCCACTTCCTACTGGATAACCAAACAATGCCTTCTCAGCGAAAGAAGCTCTAACTGCTGGACCTGCTCCATTACCCAATGGAGTAACTGCTGTATCGATAAACATTTTTTCAATTCCTGCCTTTTCAGCCAACTCCAACATTCCCTTATCTGCTGTCTTTCCACCATTTGTTAAAACGTTTATCTTACCCTCAACAGTTGGATCCATTGGATCGAAACACAGAACGATTGAAGCAGTTAAATCACTTTCAACTAAAACCTGATATTCTTGCTCATCAATGGAAACGTTGATAGAGTTGTAAATACACTGATCTGCATAGCCCGCTTCGGTAGCTCTCTTTGCAGCAGCCATTCTTGCCTCTCCTGATGTAGAGTCGAGCAGTATAGGTCCATCCCAAACCTCAACTACGAAGTCAACATAAGTTGTTAACGCTTCAGGAGTTCCTCCAAATACCTGAACCCATGCAGGGTTTCCAGTTATATCTTCCATCTCTGCCTGTTTGTTTATTAGATCCTCAGCAGCTGCCTTATCAAAAATCCCCTTCCTTTCATCCTCAACGATCTTGTGTCTTGCATAGAAGATAGTTCCTGATAATGCTGTTGGATACTCCCCTGGTTGTCCTCCACATTTTCTTCCTGCAACTTCAAATACGTGCTGCTCTCTGTCAAATTTAAACATAACTTCTCACCTCAGCATTTATAATTTTTTATTTTTTATTTTTATTTGATTTTTTGTTTTTTAAGTTTAGGTTTTTATTGTTTTGGTATTTTTAGTGCTGAATAGTTATTTTTAAAGTGAGTATTTGAATTATCTTTACCAATGCTGGAAGGATATACGATAAAATGATCCCAATAACCAAACCATACAAGATACCAACATCTCTTCCAACTTTCTTCCCAGCCATTTGGAAGAGTTCAGCATTTGTGTTTTCAACCTTTCTTTCTAATTCATCTAATCTCTTTTTTAATGCTTCGTAATCAGCAGGATCCATTATTACCTGTGGCAATTTTTCATCATCTGCCATTTAAATTCACCTCAAGACATGAGTCATTTTATTTTTCACTTTTCGTTTTATTATCTTGGTTTATTTCATTAAGAAGTATAAAGCAAGTGGAATTCCCATCATAACCACTGCTGAAACTGCCCCTATTATCAATCCCTTAGTTCCAGCTGACTCTACTCCGCTTTCAAGACCTCTGTTTCTTGTTATCAATCCAACCTTATACTCTAAATCTTCTACATAACTCTGTATTGAAGAGATGTTTGGCTTGTTAGAAACCTCAACACCCATTTTCTCACCTTTTTAAATAAAATTAATATAATTTCATCCCATTTTATTTTTAATTTTTTATTAGAACATTAGTATTCCCATTATCAACAGCATTAAGAACAATCCAGTAGCAATTCCCTGAATCTTTCCGTTGTAATACCCTGCCTGCCATTTAGCTAAAAGACCGTTATAGCACATTTCATTTCCTATCAATCTTATTCTACTCTCAACAATTGCCATCTCTGGAGTTATTGGTTTTATAACTCCCTCTTCTTCCTCCTCTCCTCCTTTTCCACCTTCAAGTTGAATGATAAATGGATCTTCATCAATAGCTCCAGGATCTTTGCTTAAACATTCCTTTATTGCCTGTGTTATTTTTCCAACATCCTCACAATCAATTAGATCAACAACCTCAACGATCTGTCTTTGGAATCTCTCAACCGCATCTTTACCCACGTTTTCAAGGAAAGGAATTGCTCCCTTAGCTCCTATAATTCCTCCATCATCTCCAATACCATTCTCCCACAGTGCTTTAAAACACTGTCCAGTTATATGCCCCTGAACTTCTGATCCGCAGAGAATCATAAACCTAATGTTTGGATTTGAGATATAGTTTGCCACAACCTTTTCAATACCTAAATTTTCAGTGTGGCAAGGTCCTGCAATAGCTGCTCCTGCATCAATACATGCCTGCTCCAAACCGTGGGAACCTAATGTTACAACTCCCACACAACTTTCAGGATTTCCAACAACATACTCTCCAGAGACAATTGGCCATCCTGGTGCTGGTTCTCTTTTTTCAACCATACTAATCACCTAAAAAGTTTTAAATGATATATTTTTAAAGGGAATTAGATCTTCACTCCCAATATTATTGCCAATAACGCCATTATTCCAAGACCAATCCAAAATCCAAAGAATGCACTCTTGAAATACCCTGCCATTGCATAAACACCATCTCTATTCGGGAATGACTTTAATGGAGGGTATCTTGGATCTAACGAGTGTTCATATGCATCAACGAGTGTTTCTAACTTTTTAATCTGTTCCTCAATTGGAGCAACATCCACATAGAGAATATCTCCAAATCCTTTCGTTATAACCCCTGTCTCAACATTGTAAACCAGAGGTATGTTTAGATCAATAAATACATAAGTTGCCATGTGTTCTCACCTTATTCTTCTTCCTTCTTAGGAATTTCTGGAACATGTAAAACTGCACATGCATCCTTCAACGACATCTTAACGAATTTCACATAGACAATTGCCCACAACACTATTGAAACGATCATTGATATGAGATCCAATCTTACCGCTGAAAAGACAAACCATGTCAATAAACCACATGCAACTGCAAGTGTTAATGTCCTTTTATGGCTTTCATTAGGCCCTAAACATGCGTTAAATGGGTGTAATATAGCCATACCTGCTGCAATAAACGCCAAAGCCATTAATCCGTTATTTAATGCTCCATCGATATATGCTCTTGGCTCCATACTTCCAACATATGCAATTGTGAAGCCCAATAATGCCATTGCCCCTGCTATCGAAAGGAATGTCATACTCCTAACCATAATTGGAATCTTCATTCCTACTGGATTCACAGTTAATTTTCCAACGACATATCCAATAACTGCTGAAACAATGAGTGTTATTACAGGAGCTACTAAATAAGGCAAGTTAAAGTAATCAGGGATTAAAATTCCAGCAACCGCTGCTAATGTCCCCATACCTAAACTGACCATACCAATAGATGGAACCCCTGTCCCTAAACCATAGGCAGCTACCTTTCTAACCGTGTTTGCCCCTGCAACACATGCAGCAGAAGCAAATAATCCACCTAACAACATACCCAAACCATATGGGGCTAAAAAGTTTGCTAAATAACAACCAATAAATGCTAATGCAATACCTACGGCAAAGATCTGCTCTTCAGGATAAAGTTCAGATGCATGTCCTCCTCCACCATGTGACATGATTAATCACCTTCCAAACTTGAATCGAATTTTTATTTTTTAATTTTTTTTATTTTACAATACCATCAAGACGGATATTATTCCAAATAGTATGGAAGCTATTGTTGATGCAATAACTCCATTTGGAAGTTTTTTGAACTTTGGATCGTGGAATCCTTCAATAGTTCCTCCGATGTTATATGATGCAATAACCGCATTTATAAAGAAAAATCCAACCGCTAACATTCCTGCAACTCCTGGTTCTAAACCAAGTTTTCTCAAAGCAATGTATGCCAAAGCCCCTCCAATTCCTCCCAGTGCAGCTCCTATTAAACCACTAATAAAACAAACAGTTGGGATCCCATGCCCAGTGGTTCCTGGAGTAACATATGGCTTCTGTGGATCTTTGGTTATTGGATCGATTTCACACTTATCTGCTGCAGGAACTACCCCAACTCCAAACACATAGATCAACTGACCTATCAACATGGTAACTCCAAGCATGATCATAGAACTAATTGCTCCAGAGATCATGATTAACGTCATCCCAATCGGAGAAAGGCCAACAGTGGCAGACATTACCGCAGCCCCTAACAGTCCAGTAAAACCTGCTCCTGCTGCTAACTGAGTTGTTCCTGTCCCGACCCCTGTCGATGTAGCCATTGCCGCTGGAGCTCCTCCGACAGGGATGAAGTGAACGCTTGCGTTAATTATTGCTCCTGCCGCTGTTATTTCAATCAGTGGAATAATCGCACTAATTGCATCCATATCATCACCTTTTTACAAACTTTTAAATGAGTTATTTAATGAGTTATTTTTTATTTAGTGTATGGTCCAAACTTGTTTCTTGCAAATACCTCAATCTTTCTGTTTATTATAGCCATTGCAGCAACGATTATCAAACCTATAACTATGGATATTATTGAAGCATTTATTGCACTTCCTCCGCTTAATCCTCCTAATATATTACCCAAGACACCTCTCCATCCGTCTAAGAAAACGATCAAACCAAAACACAACCCTGTCAAAACGCTACCTACTCTTACACAGAAGTATGAAGAATCCATGCTATTTCTTATACCATAATCCGCTTCAACATCAATATCTCCATGGTTAGCAACTGGAACTCCTCCTCCAAATGGATACTTTTGATACTCTCTTTCAGCACCATAGTGAACGTCTCCTGTTGAGGAACCAATTGCCCCAACGGTAATACCAAAGATAAATGCTATTAATGGCAATGGGAACGGATCTCCTAATAATGTGTTTGCTAAGTATGCCATCAACACCATACAAAAAACAGCGATAAAACCATGTCCAACAATTGGGCCCAAATGGCTCATTACAACATCCCAATAAACTGGCTGACCGAAGTTTTTTGACTGACCAACAATTCTTCCCAAGTATGCTGAAACTGCATATGCACCATGAACAAAAGCCGCAGCTCCTGCTCCTAGTATTATAGCCAGTATTGGGTTTATGCCTGCCTGCATTAAAGCGTATGCAATAGCCCCTGCTACCGAAACAAACAATCCATATGAAACGGGCTCTCCTGATATTGCCTTGTTATAGTATCTGTGTATATTACCCATCTGCGGTGCTAACTGAACCTGTGAGTTTGGGTTTGATTGAGAACCTACATCTGATTCCGCATCCTCGGCACAACCTGCAACTGTTGCCAATGCTCCACTTAAAGCGAGTGCTCCCAGAGCTATTAATGTTGTGTCCATCATATCACCTCATATTACATAAGATTTACTTTTCTATTAGGTAGATATATAAGGTTTTCTATTTGATTTTGTTAAAATTCACTTAATTTCTATTTAACTTTTTTTTAGTTATTGAATGTCAATAAAAGCTTAAAAATAAGGCCAATTTCTACCCAATTTTTACAGATCTAACTGTTTAATCTACCTAATGTAATTCTTAATTTACGATCTATGTTTTAATATTCATAACAATGACATCATAATAAAAAATTAAAAGTTGGCTTTTGAAAAAATTTAGTTATTTAGTGTGCAGGAATAATTGGATCTCTTTCTCCAGCTGGCTCGAACTCTCTTAAAGCACCTCTTGCAAACTCTTTTCTTGGGTATCTGAAATCAAAGATCAATGAAGGATCTGCAAACGCAACCTTGATTAATGGGTTAAGAGCGAAAGCGTCTCCTCTTGCTGAGTGTGCTGCCTGTGTAATTCCAGCATATTCTCCTTGGTGACCGACGTTCATTGCATAGTTTGGATAGTTTGGCCCTCTTAACTCCAATGGTGAACCTTCATCGTTTCTAAATGAGAGCGAGTTAGCTGCCCCACACTGATCTTGTAAGTCATAACCATAGAATCCTAATCTGCTGTGGTATTCTTTGTGTAATATCTGGCTTAAATACCATCCGTTAACTCCAGCGTTTGAGTTTCCTGTTGCCAACGCTACTGAGATACCAGATGCTGCTGCTGTAACCGCAGCTCTTTGAGACCCTCCAAAGTGATCCTCTAACAATGCAGGGAAGGTATCGTACTGCTCTAATGCGTAGAGTGTTACCTCAGTTGCTATATCCTCAACAACATCCATTGTTGGTTTTACGCTGTTGCATCCTCCGTATTTTTTGGTTACGTAGTCATAACCATAGTAGGAGAAATCATCCAATATGTCATCGGTGTATGAAGCAGTTGCATACTGAGTGAATCCAACCCCTCCGGACATATAACTTCCTAACCAGATTTGGTCATATAGCATAGCTCCTGAAGCAACAACCTCTAATGATTGCTCAACTGGATCGTCTGAGACCCTTGTTGTTTGAACGACATCTGCCAATATACCAAAGAACATTCCTCCTGGTTCATTTGGCCCTCTTGCTCTTCTTGCAGGTAAGAATGAAGCCATTTGAATGACATCTGCGTGTTTTGCAGCGTATGAGAAGTCAGCGATAGCTGCCTCTCCAGCACACAACTTATAAGCGGTAATGAAACTCATTCCTATCTGCATAGCACTCCATCTTGCAATGGTTCCCCCATCACAAACTCTTCCGACTAATGTTGGAACTCTTGAAACTTGGTATGTTCTCTTACCAATTGCTTTTTTGATTTGTTCTGCTTGTTCTTCTGGGAACAACTTGTTAATGTCAATTAAGAATCTTTTGTCAATTTCATCAGCTAACTCATCGTCTCCTGTAAAGATCTTAGCATAACAATCCCAAACCAATGCAGGGTGAACCTCAACCATGTGCTCCTGAACAACTGCCCCTCCTGGGAGAGCGTGGTTTATTGTTTCCATATACTCATTAATTGTTTCTGGAGTAACCTCTACCCCTAATCTCTTTTCAAGAACGGCGTGGGCAGTGTCCATCCCAACAATAACTGTTCTTCTTATATCGTCCCAGAACTGTTGCATTGCAGCGTTGTTCATGAAGTGTAAATCATCTCCCTCAACAATTGCATCTGTGTTTGAGACCTTGTAAGGCATTAATTTTCTTTGCCCTAATGGAACCCCAATATCTGGGTTGTAGAATGGAATTCCTCCTCTTTTTTCGATTAATTTTTGTGCTGCTTCAACGAATTCTCTTTTTCTTGCTGACTGTCTCCATCCACCAAAGACATAGAACTTAGTGTATTTTTCTCTTGGGTCTTCTTCAAACTTCTCTTTTAATGCTTTTAAGAATAATCTTTTCTCAGCATCCATCTAACTCACCTCTGCGAGGAATTTTTAATATTTTATTTTATTTTCTTTGCTTTTTTTATTAATTTTATTATTCCGCGTTCAACTATTTTGATTAAAAAGTTATTATGTATAGAGGAAGAGTTTTTAGAGTTTTTCAAATACATCTTCTACTGGAATGAATCCTCCTAAGGTTCTTGCTCTGTGGATTCTTTTAACAACTATCAACAACTCTTCATCATCTCTCATTGGAACTCCGTCAATTCTGTAGATGGTTGTGATTTCTTTCAATTTTTCTTCTGGTAATGGTTCTCCGACATCTACTGGCTCATCTAATGGTCTTCCAACTTGGTCTTTAACGTATAAAACGTGTCCTGTCTTCTCATCATAAACATATCTTTGGAGAGCATCGAACATTAAACCGTTTTCATCTAACCTTAATGAGTGTCCGTGGACGGTAGCCCCTCTGATACCAATTCTTGCAGGATCGTAGAAGGCAGTATCGATTAAGAAGTTTTTAGATAATGCTTCTAAATCACTTTCTCTCATTTCAATAACTTGTCTTCCTGATAATGTTCCAGTATCTACTCCTCTAAATCTCCACATATATGTTCTTGCTCTATCATATGGTTGAGCTGGAGCGAAATACATTGAATCAGCGAACTGGATGTATCTAATTCTGTGTCCTTCCTTAGCTCCGTTGATTGGCTCAACTAAGTCCCTTACATAGTCCTCTGGTAAGTCCATCTCATCCAATGGTGGGTGAACTGTTTTATAGTCCTCTCCTGGTTGTCTGTGTCCCATTATCTTAACAATATCATCATCTGGAATATCTCTTAACTTTTCTAACTGAACATCTGGATTCATGTGATCTCTTCTGTTTTGAGCTATTTTTGTTTGCCCAGGGTAAAACTGTGGCTCGTATGCCATATAATCACCTCAATTTAAGTTTAAGTGGAGTTTTATTTTTTTAATAACTTCATCTATTTTCGTTTGAGGACATGATTCTCCTCTTACCACTCCTGTTACTATATCCACAACTGTTCCTTTGGTTTTTGGTTCTAATGGCATGACATCTCTTGTTTTCACACCATACTTTGCGAGATCTTCCATATCTACGGGGGCTTGACAGACAATAATGGTAGGAATTTCCACGTATTTCAGTAGAAGCCCTGCCTTGTAGACGATGTGGCTGATAACGTTTCCAAAGTGAACGACACAGAGTTTGTGTCTATTTATTTGCTCTGCTTCTTCTGGCTTAATACCAAATGTTGAACCTAAAGCTCCTCTTGGAGCATCGTGTGGAATTCCTGAACCAGCATTTAAGACCAAGACACTGGTTTGAATTCCTGCTTCTCTTATACCATAGGTTATTTCACAGACAGGTTTTGTTATATGCCTTCTACCGGGAGACATTGCTACAACTACAACATCGTTTCTTAACGCCTCTGCAAATGTCCCTCTCTGTGCTAATCCTCCTCCCTCTCCTAATCCCATCACTGATCTACAATCCACAATTTGTTCTCTTCTTCCTACTGGCATATTATTCCTCTTTATCCTCTTTTTCTACTACTGTAACCGAGGTTGCCATCCTACTTCTTGGATCAACCATTCCTATTAATCGTCTATCCATCTCATTTATTAAAAAGACCCCATCTTCTCCATATTTTATATAATCAGTAACTGTTGGTCTATCCTTCAAGAATTTTCCAACTCTTAGATTATATCCAAATGGGAAGAGTTCTTTGCATATTTCATCTAATCTGTCAAGTTCACTGTCATCACTTAGCGTAATCCAGAATCTACCTGCCATCACTGTTAATTCCACTGGGACTCCTTTGACGTTTATTATTTTTCTTTCGGTGTGGTTTACTGGTGTTCCTCTTGCAGGTCCGTAATTCACAACTTTGGGAAGAGGTTGACCGTGGATCACAACTCTCTCCACGGTCTTTAAATCATATATCTTGTTAAGAAATTTTTCAGTTGTGGATGCTTTTAAATATCTGTGAGGGAAGATCTCAACTTCAATCATAAGCAATCACTTAAAGATTTTAGATTTTGTCTTTAACTTCTAATGCTCCTTTTATAACATATTTCAATGGTTCTCTGAACTCATCAATTGCACTAAATACAGTTCCAACTAATGCTGATGTTCTTTCTGGTGAGAACATTTGAGTACCTGCGTCTAAACACATTGCAGCTGCAACTGGTGGTATAGCAAATCCTTTTGAGTGTCTTGTAACGATGTGGTTTCCGTTGAAGATACCTGGCCCTCCTCCTCCATAGATTGAGTGTGAGAAGAATGAAAACCCAACTGCTGTACCTTCACATCTACCAAAGTCAACTCCTGGCAATCCAGTTTCGTATTCTAAGATGTCGTTGTAGTAAAGGATTGTTGATGCAACGTTCTGTGCTGCTCTTGCAGCCCCACAGTTTACAATAACTGCTGCAACTAAACCAGCAGCTGCGTAAGCGTTCCACTTAGCTACATCAACTGGTTTATACATTGTAAATCCAGAAGGTAGTGTTTTATCCTCTTTAATTACTCCATCTTCTAATGCTCTCTCAACTGTTGAAGCAACAACGGTTCCAACAGTTCCGTTTTTACCGTTTGCTTTAACTAAATCAATTACTAAGTTGTCTGCGTTTAAACCTTGGTATGCTAAGCCCAATAAGTGCATTCTTTCAAATAATCCAACTGCATCTCCCATTTCAAACATTGCTGTTTGTTCCATAATTGAAGCGAATGCAACAGCGTTCATAACATTTTTCTTTGTACAAGCAACGAAGTGGTTTGCCATAATGTTTCTTAACGCATATCCTGGTCCTTCCAATGACAATGGATTACCTAATAAAGCAGCTATGTTTGATCCTTTCATTGCTACTTCGTGTGGATAACCTCCGATAATAGCTGCGTGAACCATTGGAGCATCAAATAGATCAACGTCAAATGTTCTTATTATTGCTTCTTTTAATGCCTGAGCTGTAACTAAAACAGAAACAGAGTATTCTGCTGCAACATCCAATCTTTTTGATGGAATTTGAACTGCCATCTGTTTTCCATCGTTGATTAATTTAATTGATGTATCGTCATCATCAGAAACTTTAATGACTTTTTCAACATACTCAGCGACTGTTTCAGCATTCTCTACTATTGGTAAGTCCAACTCTCTTCCTCTGATCATGCAACCTTTTCCACCAACAGCTCCTGTTCTTAAAGCGTTCTCGATACCTGCTAAGTTAACTGCTACTGTTCTCTTAACGTCTTTTACTAACTTTTGAATTGTTGGGTTGTATAATGGACTTACTGCCTCTAATGGAACGTTCTCCTCTACCAAGTTTCCTTTTTCGTCGTATAGGTTTATTGTGTCTTTATACTTTACCATAGGAATCACTCCCACATATTGGTTCGTTATAGAATATTCGCACTTTATATATATCCACTTTTTCATTTGAACAAAATCGCAAAGCATATATACTACTTGGATTTGAAATCCACAAACAAAGTTTTAAATGTGGAGGAGCAGATCTCCCTAATATATTTGTGGTGAAACGGTCTCTATATAAAATTTTCTTTTTGAAATTTTTTATTAAAAATTACAGGTATAGTGTGAAAATATGGAGAATGTTAGTTTATTGGTAGATCTTAAAGGAGAGCCGGGAATTAATTGTAATGGATTTTGTAAGTTTTGCTATTTTAGAAAGGTGGATAAAAAAAATCCAAAACCGTTGGGGTGTAGGTACTGTCAATTTACTGTTGGATGTGATTACTGCACATATTCAGTTAGGGAGATGAATGGGGATTTTGTCCCATTACCTTTCGCATTGATGGAATTACAGAGTGGTTTAATGTTTAAAAGATATAAAAAGGTTAATTTAACAGCAGGCGGAGATGTTAGCTGTTATCCTCAACTAAAAGAGCTTTGTAGAGCAATAAGTAATTTTGGATTGCGTATTCATTTAGGATACACTTCTGGAAAGGGCTTTGATAATTTAGATCTGGCTAAAAGTTTAGTTGAGTTTGGGGTTGATGAAGTGACATTTTCCGTCTTCTCAACAGATCCGAAGATTAGAAAAGAATGGATGAACGACAAGAATGCTGAAACAGCTTTAAAGTGTTTAAAATATTTTTGTGAAAATTGCGAAGTTCACTGTGCAATAATCGTTATTCCTGGAGTTAATGATGGAGATGAGTTAAAAAAAACGATCTCTGATTTAGTTGATTGGGGAGCTAAGGCAGTTATATTAATGAGATTTGCTAACAAAGAAGAGCAGGGTTTAATATTAGAAAATGCTCCAATAATTGAAGGAATTAACCCTCACTCAATAGATGAGTTTAAAAAAATTGTAGATGAGATGTATGAAGAGTTTGGTAAAGAAATTCGTATTAGTGGGACTCCTTTACATGATCCAATTACTGGAACACCGTTTGCACTGGCTAAGGAGGAAAACAGATCTACCTTAGAACGATTAAAAAATAAGATTGAAGGAGAAGCAACGATAATAACAGGGAATATTGCTTATCCATTTTTAAAAAAGATCTTTGATGAGACATCTGTAAATGTTGTTAAAGTAAATAAAGATATTGCGGACTTAATTACCGCAAAGGACTTGGAGAGATTGAACTTAAAGGATGTTAAAGAAACAGTTTTTATTCCTCCGAAAGCGTTTGTTCATGATTTGGTTGCAGAAGAACTTCTAAGGAGGGATGGGGTAGAGCGGATGGTTGTTCGGGGGGTTGAACAGTTAACCTTAGATGGGGAGGTTAGTGGAGTGTATACAAAAGAAGAAGCGTTAAAATTTGAAATTGAGGCATTTGAAGAACTGATAGGAATGATCAACTTCTTTGGAATGAAAAAAAGATGATCATAATATCACTACTAATAATCTATAACCGACATATATGGTTAAAATTATTTTTTAGTGTTTTAAGTTGCTATTAGTTGTTTTTGTAGTAGTTTAGCCACAGCAAAACTTGGAGTAGATAGAGAGACGTCTTTACCATAAATCTCTTTTATAGATTTTATATTATAGCCATTTAAAGCATCTTTTAAAATTTCTTCTCCTAAACCGGTTATAACAACATCTTTTAAGTTGTATTTTTTTGCAACGTTATTAACATTCTCTTTAATTAGCTCTAACAACTTATTATATAATTTATTTGCAATATCTACTATCTCATCATCGTTAATCAATTCTCTATCGGCACATAAAACCCTTGCTAACCTCGTTAAACAACTTTCATAGTCCTTTCCTGCTCCATCTGGCGTATCGCAAGTATACTCCTCCTCAGTGATTTTATTTAAAATCAAGGATATATCTGCGGTAATAGCAAAATATTCCGAAGATAAATTAGTTAACTTTCCTCTAAACTCTATTTTATTAGTTAAGAAACTCACAGGAGTTCTTAAAGTTCCAACGTAGACCAACTGATTGCTCATCAATCTATCCAAATCCGTTTTTTCAGCCAAAATGTTTTTATCTTTTATTGGAATTATGTCCGTGGTTGTAGAACCCATATCCACTAAAATACAACTATCTTCTACAAATTCTGAAACAAATTTTGCGGTTGCATTCCAATTTGATGCTGAAACATCTAAATAATTTTTTTTAGCTTGTTCTGGGGTTAAAAAGTTTCCATTAACATCAAATATATATATTGGGCAGTTAAAAGCATTTTCAACTTTATTTATTATATCTTCAACTCCCTCTTTCTTTGTTTTGTAGCAATCGGCTAATTCTGCGGTCATAACTAAGGCAACATAATCAACATTATTGCTATAATTTTTTAGTAATTTCTCTAATTCATCTTTTTTCTTCCACATTGGAAAATAAATATGATGGATTTTATAACTATCTCCTTCAATTTCTGTTATTTTTGTATTTGCTCCTCCAATATCTATTCCTAAAATCATAATTTTCACCATGAAATTGAAATTTTATAAAAATTAAAAATTATAAATGTAAGAATTATTGAACTTAACTATATTATAAAAAAATTATAAAAAAATTTTTTATATATTATGTGAAGATTTCTTTATATTAAGTTATATGATTTCATAAAGATTAAATTAGCATTGAAGCGATATATATCTTTTCAGTTTTGAGAATTTTTTAAATATTTTCAAATATTTGGTGGAGACAGATGAACACATTTGCAGAGGTTCAAAAACTATATAGGGAGTATTACAACTTTGCAATAAAAAATAATCTTTTAGAAATTCCTGATTGTATTGAGTATAAGGAATTTGGATATGGTTATTTAAAAAAAGTTGATAATAGGAATTTATCTTTTAAAAATGAGAGGGAGTATAAATCTTGGGTATTAAAAAATGCTCCAATGCATCTCTACAAATCGTTAGCTTATATGAGGTATCCGAGTAATGTTGGAGGGGCATCTAATAAGGGAATATTTAGAAGAGAAATGGCTTTTGATATTGATGTTCATAAAACAGAGAAGTGTAATCATGAAGATGATTGGATATGCAAGTATTGTTTAGAAGAGGCAAAAAATCAGGCAATTTATTTAATTGAAGAATTTTTAATTCCTGATTTTGGTTTAGATGAAGATGATTTAAAAATAGTGTTTAGTGGAAATAGGGGGTATCACATATACATAAAACCAAAAAATAAAGATATTCTTGAGATCATTGAAAACTACTCAAAAGAAGATAGAAGGTTTTTAATGGATTATATTCTTGGAAAAAATTTAAACTTGCATAATATTGGTAGTGGATGGAGGAGAAGGTTAATAAAAGAATTTAAAAAGAACAATATTGGAACAAGGCAATTTGAAAAAGAAAAGAATTGGAAAAAAATTATTGAAAAGAGAAAAAATAAAGAAAAAATTTATAATATAATTGATAAATCTAAGAATAAACTTGAATTGGATGAAAAGGTTATGGAAGACGATATTCGATTACTAAGGGTTATAAATTCCTTACATGGTTATACGGGATTTATTGTTAAGCCGTTGAATAACTTAAATGAATTAAAAAAATTTAACCCTCTAAAGGATGCAATATTCAAATATTTTGAGAAGATAGAATATCGAGTGGATATATTTGACGATAGAAAATTCGAAATTCAAATTGGAGGGAAAAAATATCATCACAAAAGTAAAAAAGTTAGCGGATCTGCCTTATTATACTTATTCGGACATAATATTAAATTCACATTAGAGGAGTAATACCTTCAACAAGCAACTTTCCTGCTTTTGTTTTCTTCCCCTCTTTTTCTACAAATATTCTTATCTTTCCTGCTCTACAAAAATGCTGAACTCTTAAACCGATATTTAATAAAAGATTGTCATCAAATTTTTTTCCAATAAATTCTTCCAAGGTTTTTGATGTAGAGCCACAGGGAGCTTCTCTTAAAATTTCAATTCTTCTTATAATTTTGTTGTTGTCAAGGATTAAATTAACTCTTGGCTTTCCAAAATATTTTAAAAACTCTTGTAGCTGAGGATATTTATTTAAATATTTATTTAACTTTTTTTCGTCAATTTCACACATGAGATTCGGACAAAAAACATTTCCAAATCTTTCAAGTTGTTTTTTAAATCCCTCTCCTTTCCAAGCCCCCACTAAAACAAAAGATTTACGATTAATGGATTTTACAATCTCATATGTTAGATCTGGATTTAACGTATAAGTTATAAAGAGATCGTAGTCATTTAATCTATTTAATATTTCCTTGTTAATTATGATTTCATCAAAATCTCCATAATATTTCACTTTTATAATATCGCATGGAAACTTTCTCTTTATCGTTTCATATGCTCGATCTCCATATGCTCCATCAGTTAATATTGCAATTTTCACGGTTCCACCAGAAGGTTAATAAAAGTTTGTAATATAAATAATAAATATAGAATAGATAAGTAGAATTAAAATAAAAATAAACAAAAATGAGATAAAAAATTAATTATTAAGAAAAATTAATAAAAATAAATCATATCATAGTAAATTAATAAACCATCACAAACAATTAAAACTTATAAAACTTAAAATAAAAAATAAAGGATTAAAAAATATTAAAAAATAGAGCCTCGGGCGGGGTTTGAACCCGCGACCTCCTGCTTACCAAGCAGGCGCTCCGCCAGGCTGAGCTACCGAGGCACCGTAGGCATAGTTAAATTACTACATCTTCTATATAAATATTACGCCGAAAAGTATATATACCCCTTTATGATATTTACTAATTGCTTGTAGCCCGGTGGTGTAGTGGCCTATCATCCGGGGCTTTGGACCCCGGGACCGCGGTTCGAATCCGCGCCGGGCTATCATTTTTTATATTAGACCCATTAATTTATTATATTGAATGTATGGATGTATAGTTAAACTATTTAAAATAAAAAATTAAAATAAAGCAAATAAAAAGTGTTAAAAATAATAAAAATAAAGAAATAATAAAAAAATAAAAAATAAAAATAGAACTTAGTCCTCTTCAATAGAACTCAAAATTGACCTTAAAAATTCTATTGTTTTTAATTTTCCTTCCTTACTTCTTACTTCATAAACTCTCAATGGATTAATTGCCTTATAAATATCTTGCTCAGAGATTCCAAGATCTCTACTTCTTGCCTGACAAACCCTAACTGCAACATCATTAATTTTTGAATCTGCTTCATCCGCATAGTGAACTATATACGCCTCTATCGAATTGGGTCTTGTTGGAGAGTGATCTCCATGATGAGAAGCAACGATTTTAATTACTTCCATTGGAAAATCTCTTTTATAGAGTTCTGCAACTGCCAAAGTTAAGTGATCTAAGTTAAACATATCGTAGTGATCAAAACTTCCATCCTCATTCTTTACATAGTTATAGGGCTTCATTATATCGTGTAAAAGTGCTCCTGCAAGTAAATAGTCCCTATTTATCTTAACCCCATAAACATCTTCAAAAACATCCGCCATTTTTAATGCAAGTTTTGCCACAGATAGGGTGTGCTCTATCAACCCTCCCTTATATCTATGATGCCAATTTATACTTGCTGGGGCTTCTTCAACACTTATTCCAGTATCTACAACTTCCGGATGTGTTGCTTTTGGATTTTTTAAAAACTCAATAACCTTTTCTCTCAGTTTTTCATCTTTTATTTGTTCTGCTAATTTTATTAATCTCTCCATAAAATCCCCCTTGACGTTTTTGTTTGTTTTGATCATCATTTTTTATTGCTTTAATTGTTAAGAACGATATTGAACATAGTTTATATATAATTTATATATTTATAAAATCGATATATAATCTATAATCTTAATATAAAAATTGAGGAACATACAAACATATAAATTATCTATATATAATATCATAATAATGAGATAAATTAAGGAGATAAGATGAACAGAATAAATAAGCAAAAAAGAAAAAAGAAGAATAAATAATTAGATGTTGCTCTTATCATTTCTATTTCTATAAAACCCCATATTGCGAGTTCGTGAAGTTTTAAATAAAGTTTTAAATATGGCGTTGAGAATAGTAATATTTTTAGTTAGTATTTTTAGTTAGTTTAAAAAAGGTGTTGTAAATGATCGAACTTGCTAAAAACCATTTAAAAAAGGTCTTAGAGTTGTGTGGTGCAAATAGAAACTGTGAATACTATCCCTGCCATTTTGATGGACAAGTATGTTTATGGTGTTTTTGCCCTTTCTATCCATGTGAAGATGAGGAATTGGGGGAATATATAGAAAGAAAGGATGGAACAAAAATTTGGAGTTGTGTTAAATGCCATTGGGTTCATAGAGAAGAAGTTGCGACTGAAATATTAAAAGAGATCCTGTCTTTAACAAAAAATAACAGTATAGATGAGGGATTACAATTATTGGATGATAGAGAGTTGATGTTAAAAATAAAAGATAAAGTTAAAGCCAAGTATCCGAATAGGTGAAAATGTGGATTTATTAGATGCAGTTTACGTTATCAACTTCATTTTACTTATTTTAGCATCAATAACTGACATAAAGGAAAGAATTATTCCTCATAAGTATGTTATTATTATGGCAGTGTTAAATTTAATCGTTGGATACCATTACTTTGGTATCAATGCAGTTATTGCATTTTTCACAACTTTTATACTGTGTCTTATTTTAAGTATTGGAATGGGAGGTGGAGATGTTAAGTTATTCACCGCTTTAGCTCCAATTTTCGCATATCCAAATTCATTTATATTTTATGTTCCCAAGTATATACTCTATTTAATAGCAATCAGTATGTTTATCGCTGCGGTTTTTCCAATGTATAAAATTTTAGTGAGATATTGGAAAGATATTATCCCATCTGCCTGTTATTTAACCATGATCCTCAGTATATTATATTATTTCATAAATATCTACGAAATTCCCTATGCATCTCTTATTATCTGGGCATATATTATTCTCTCAATATTTATTTCAAGAAGAGTCCCAAAATACAAAGAATATACGAAAAAATTGGGATATTTATTCCCAATTTACCTAATTTTGTTTTATGTTTTTGATAAAACATATTTTATTAAATATAACCTTTTAATAACTTCCCTGGTTTATCTTGGGGAGATTACACTAATTTCAATAGTTATTTACGCTCTAACTGGCGTAGAGATCTCAGATAAAAAGCATATCGAGCAATTAAAGGAAGGAGATATTCTTAGAGACATTATAATAATTGATGGAAATAATGTTGAAGTAAAAAACTTAAATATAATGAAAAGAATAAAATTTCTATTGGAACATGAAATCAGAGGAAGTGGGAAAGAAATAATATTAACTGACGGAGAGGGGCTTTCAAATGAAGACCTTGAAAAAATAAAAAAACTCTATATAGAAGGAAAAATCCCTGACGAACTAAATATTATAAAGACATATCCGTTTGTCCCGTTTGTTGTCGTTGGCTATGTTGTAGTTTTAATTTTAATGAAACTCTCAATAATATAAAGGGGAAATGTTATGGCACTCAAAAAAATAAGGAATCGGAAACTTTCTGACATTAAAAAAGCACAAATATCTCTTGAGTTTTCGTTTTTATTTCTTGTAATAATGTTGGTGTGTATTATTAGTATAAGCCATTTTCTTTCTCAAAATTTTACTGAAGAAGATAGAATAATAAATGAGGTTGAAAACTCAGCAAAAACTGCTGTAATTTTAATAAATTCTGGGTATGATGGGATCAATCCAAATGCAACTTTAATATATGGTGGAATCTCCTGGTCTGAGGATAAACGAGAGTTGTATATTTACATCTCTCCAAAGGAATATATTACACCAAATATAAGAAATTTTATTGTTGACTATATATATAACTCAACAGACATAAACAGAAGTAAATACACTATAATTGTAGATCCCTAAAATATTGTGAGACAAAACTATAAAAATGAGTGATGCTAAATAAGATAATAAATGATTATATATATGTTTTAATATTTAGGTGTAGAGTTATATGGTGCGGGTGGTTATATGGTAGATACTTCAAAAATTAAGGCATTAAAAGAAAAGAGTAAAAAAACGACAAGATCAGGTTCATTAAAGTTTGTATTGATTATATTGATAGTAATAACCGTGGGAGCGTTGGCATTTATAACCTACAATGAACTAAGCAAGATAACTCTTCAAAAAAATGCTGAACTTGAAAATCAGAAAAAACTTGCTATCCAATCAATAAATCAAATGTTTTCTAAGTATCCAAACGATCCGCAGAAGTTGATATATATTAATGAAATCCAGAACGCTAAAAGTGTAGATGAGATAAATAAGATCTTAGAAGATGCAAAAAGATATATTGCATTTAAAGATTACAAAAATGAAGCAATTAACCAAATAAAAAGCATATATGGAAGTTATTACTCTTTAAGTTTATATGCTCAGGAACTTGTTCATAAAATAAGTATGGCTCAATCTCCTCAAGAAATAGAAAATATTTTAAAAAATGCTGATATTCAGAATGATATAAGAAGTATTATTGAAAAGCAGATTGACTATGCTCTCGCTTCTGGAGATAAATATTATTATGTGGAGATAAATGGAAAATCCATGTTTATGACAAGATCAGATATTTTAAAATATAGGAATATATGGACTTTACCTGAACTTAAATCTCTAAAAATTACACCCGTTTCACAATTAAACAAGTTGGCTATTGAAATATCCGCAAAACAGTGCGGTAAATTACCTCACAAAGGAGATATTATCTCAATCTACAATAAAAACGGATCTTTTGTATCATATGGAATCGTTGAGTCATCCTACGTTATTGTTTCTTCAATAAGTTATAGTGAAAGTAAATCAACATCAGATAATATAAACAAACTTGGAGAGACATATTCTTCCTCATCATCCTCAAGTGTTTCCTACTCCTTAAACAATATTCCAGGTATACTCCATGCAACAGTTATTGACAAACTTGATTATAGTAAGATAGAGAAGATGTTTGGAGATTATGGAATAAAACTTAACAGAATTGAAGATAGCACCCAGATATTTGACGGAAATGTAAATTACTTTTTAATAATCTCAGTTCCAAACGATAAAGTTCCTGACTTGGTAAAACTTAACTCAAAGGATATAATCATCGCTATAAAATCAAGTGAATAATTTAACATCTCCAAATATTTGTCTATTATACATTTTTGAAAACCTTAAATTTCATAACAATCCCCTATAAAATCTTCATAAATCTTAAATTTTAATTATACTCACTAAACGCACAAAAACAATTAAAAATACCGTCCAACGGTGATGAATGTGAAATTAACTTCTAATTTAATAAAAAATTTAACAAAAAACATGATTATAATCCTCATAATAGGTGCAACGATCCTATCTTTAAATTTTGGAGAAAGAACTATTGCCAAAATAGGATATTCCTACACAATCACAGGAGAAATAACAAACACCAATCCATACTCAATATTTGTTGCTGTCCCTTCCAATATAAGTTTTGAAGAGAAAACACTTCCAAAACCAAAAGATTGTTTATCAGCAACTCTTGATTTAGTGAATAAAACCCCAGGAATTGTTTACTATTCCGATGTGTTTAATGGAAAAGAGGGATTTTGGATACCCCCATTCACAACTGTAAAAATAAAAATCTATAATTATAATAAAACAACATACGATATAAATATAGATAATAGCCAAAGCGATTATGATGTAGTAGGCCCTGCTGTCGTTGACAAAGTGAAAGTTTTAGATCTAAATACTTTATTTAAAGATGCAGAAGAGAAAGGAATTAAGATCGGAAAATTTAAGATGTACGTTGACGGCTATATTGTGAAAGAAGACACCGACTCAATAGGTATTATAATTCCTGCCCCAATAATCATAAAAAACTACGATGAGTTCTATAAGATAGTTGGAAATGGAGATGCAGATATTTGGATTTCCTCATATAATACCTGGTATGAAAAACAGTTGGAAAGAAAAGGAATTAATCCAAATAATGATAATCCACTAATTCCACAAGACAATGGCGTGCTCGAACCCCCAGACAACTTTAAGATCTTTGATGTTCCTGCAATGGCCTTTACTACATCTTCATTCCATCCAATTGATTTCTACTATATTGTTTATAAGCATGGAAGTGATCAGATAGGAAATTAAAAGAGAGTTTTTACCATAACTACAATTTTATAACAATTCTTAGGGGATCTTTATGTTTAGATTTAGAAAAAGAGGACAAATTTCCTTAGAATTTTCACTTCTGTTTTTGGGAGTGTTGGTTGCTCTTATAGTTGCTGTTGGTTATCCGGGAATGTTTGGTTTAAAAAAGACCGTAGAAATTTCATCTATGAGTTTAGCACATGCCGCTGTATCTAAAATGAAACAGACCATTGATCTCGTGGAGATAGCTGATGAAGGCACTGTAAGGACGGTTTACATAAAATCTCCTCCTGGAACTTGGCATGCTAATGGAAATATTCTTTATTTTTATAGGGATAGTGGTGGAATAAAATATAATATAACCGCTAAATGTAATATAAACTTAAAGATTCTTGGAAATGCAACCGTGCCGTATGCAAAAATAATAACTGTTGAAATCAGAAAGGTAAATTCTTCGCAAGTTAATATTACAATATCTTAAACTGGACTTTTATTTTATTTTTTTATTTTTAACTTTTTTTAACCTTTATTTATTGAATAAATAAGAAATAAAAAATAAAAGAAGTTAAATTCTTAGCATTTTTCTATCGATTAATTCTTTCTGTTTTGCTTTGTTCCAGTTGGCTACGTTTTGCAAATAACCAGTTATTCTACTAAATTTAGCCACATTTTCAGAACCGCAGTTTACACACTTGTCTCTCAAACCACCAACACTCAATCCACACTTATTACAAACACTCAAATTCTTTGTATAAGTCCAATAACCAATGTTAGTTCTTGTTATTTTCTTAGTTATGTCCATTAACACTTCTGGATCTGCCGCCGCCTCCATATTCCACACATGCATTATATGCCCACCATTACAGAGAGGATGAAACTTCTCCTCAATCCTAACCTTCTCCCCCAACGTTATTGGAGCATCAACCCTAACATGAGATGAGTTTGTATAATACAAAGTATTCACATCGTTTAAATCCCCCCTAACAACGGTCTTAGCAAAATCGCAATAATACTTATAATCTAACCTTGCAAACCTTCCAGCAGTTGATTCAGCAGGTGTCTGAGTCAAAGTAAACCTTAAACCACTCTCCTCCTTCAACCTATCAGCATAATCCCTCATGTAGCCAATAACCTTTTCACCAAACTTAACCGCCTCTTTTGAATCATGCAACTCCTCCCCCAAGTGAAATTTAAGCATCTCATTCAACCCAACAAACCCAAACGTTTTGGTTGTATTCTCATACCTATAATACTGCCCATCATCAAACTCCTGTGTTAAGAATGAAAGCATCTTATCAACATACAACCTCTCCAAAGTAACCTCATGCTTTATTAATAACGCCTCCTTAACCAACTCCAACCTCTCATGCAAAATCTCAAACAACCTATCATCATCCCCATTTGCCTCATAAGCAATCCTTGGTAAATTTAGAGAATACCACTGCATATTTCCAGTTCTTAAAGTATCTACCTCAGCATCCCCAGTCCAATTCCCGCTTAACCTTGTCCTACAACCCATACTGTTAGTATTAACTTCCTGCCAATCAGGAAGCATATTTATAAAATAAGGAATACCAAACTTAGCAGACAACTCATGAATCTTATACATAAGTTCTTTATTTTCATCTTTAAACGCACTCCCTCTCAACTTAATTATAAAATTCGGGAAGATGAACGGTTTTCCCATTGCATCCCCTTCCATCATCACATCAACCAACGCTTCCAAAATTAATTTTGCCTCCTCCTCATAATCCCCATAAGTTCCTCTTGTTGTCCCAGCTATTACTGCTGGTTTATCCCTCAAAAACTCTGGAATTTCCAACTCCAAGTTTATACTACTAAAAACACACTGCCCTCCCCTACTAACATACATCTGATTCATCTCATAAATAAACATCTGCATTAACTGCTTTATCCTCTCATAACTCAATCCCCTAACATAAGGAGCTAACCAAACATTAAACTCATCAATACTCTGCCCACCACTCATATTAGTTTGAGCAGCCATCATCACTTTTGCTGCATGCTGTATAGCAACTTCAGGATGCTTAGCTGGCTTTGAAACACAAGTATGCAATCCAGTTCCATCTACTTTCAACCCATGCATAAAGAAGGGTCTTAAATCATGTTGTAAACAAACAGGCCTTGTTGCAGCATACTCTAAATCATGCAAGTGTATATCTCCCTTTATGTGAGCATCGGCAATATGTTTCGGAAAGATTGCTAATAAAGCATATTGCTTCATTGTTTCGTCAGCAACCCATTTATGAATTGATTCTGGATTATACATTAAGTTGGCATTCTCTCTTGAACCCATTTTTAACAATTTTGTTATATCATAAATTGGCATTCCCAATCTTGTGTGTTTATGCCTTAACTCTTCAAACCCATACTCCAACAGTTTTGCATTAACGATCTCTCTGATCATTGGAGCAGTTAAATATTTCACATTAAGTTTTTTCAACTCTAACTCAACGTCATCTGCTATTTTTTGAGCTATTTTTTTATCTGCTCCTGCCTCTTTTACTAATGCCTTAACTATCTTCTCTTTATCAAACGGCTCAAACTCCTTTTCTGAAGTTCTAACTTTTAAAATTACTTTGTTTTTATAGTTTTCAGCTATTTTAGGGTCTGTTCTTCTTAATATATCATAAACAATATTCTTCAACTCTTCGGTGGACATTCCATTGTAAACTTTGGTATATATTTCTGAGAGGATGTTTTCAAGATCTCCATAATTTACTCCACTGTTTATTAGAGATTTTACTAATTTGTTTATGTTGAATTTTTCTTCTCGCCCATCTCTTTTTATTATTTGAAGTTTTAATTTTTCTTCGGAAAAATTCTTAACACTTATCATCCAACCACCTAAACACCGTGTATACAGAAAAATCTCGCTGAATTTTTATTCAATTTTATTTAATTAGTGATCTATTTTTCATGTCGGAGTGTTATGTAGTTATTTCGTAAGTGGCATATATACCTAACGGAATGAATTTCTGCTTAAATACTTTAAATAGGTGCGATAACCTTTTAATAAGGTATATAAATACTAAAAAATTGCTTTATTAAATTAAAGGGTCGTTTATATTGATTTATTACTTTACATTAAGTATTTCACATATATTGAACAAAAAACGTTTAAATATGAAAGTATTTAAAATGGATAAAAAAAGAACTATTGATTTTTCTTAGAATTTAATTGCTCTCCTATAATTTCATCTACTCTTTTTAAAAAATCCATAATTTTATCTTTTGGAACGACAGCTCCAGATGCAACATTGTGCCCTCCGCCAGTTCCACCAAATTCCTCAGCTACTGCCATTGCAACACTCAGATTTAAACCCCTATTTACGAGATCTCTATTACCTCTCGCAGAAAATTTGGCTATATCTCCTTCGATATGATAACCGATAACTGGTTTTTCATCCGCTAATATTGAGGCAATTATTCCAATCATTCCCTTTTTTCCTTCAAAATAGAGTATGTTCTTTAAACTCTCTAATTTAACATTTTTTATCTCATTGATTAAGTTTTTCTTATATTTCCATAAGATATTTTTGCCGATATTTATGCATTCTTCATCTTCTAAACAAATACCTATTCCAACTGCAAAAAGTCCATTTCTACCAACGGCATTTAACATCTCTGACATTAAAAACGCATCTTTTACCTTATGTTCTATAATAAATCTATCGATAGTCAAGTTGTCTATTTTTGGGTATCTAAATAGAATTGAAGATAATAATTTTTTTCTTTCGGATTCATCTAAATACTTCTTATTTGGATCTATCCCAATTTCTTTCAGAAATTTAAATGCCCTACTTTCTGATGCAAGATCTGGAATATATGGCTTTGTGCAGTAGGCAATTGCTTTATACATCTCAACATCGTATATATTATAAACTATATCATTAACGATCTTTACAAATCTATACTCCCTTGCCTCATTTACTATAAATTTATTTAAACCTAAGAGAGGGAAATATTGCATATCTCCAATAATCCCAACTATTGCTAAAACACTTAGGTCATAATAACCAAAGTCCCTCGCTACTAAATAACAGACCCCGCTTGCTGTTATCTCTTTAGCTCCATCAATTCCAAAAATGTGGGGGTTTAACTGAATAACATCTCCCAAAAAACTCTCATTTACTTTTGGAGGATGATGATCTAAAATTATGGCATTAAAATTATTTTTCATTATCTCTTCTATCTGTCCACTTCCCATATCTGCAAATATAAAAAGGGGCTTGTTTACTTCATTCTCCTTAGCCAATTTTTCAATAACTTCTTTTGATAGATGTTCAACAACAGTTAAATGAAATAATTTATTCGTCCTTAATAGCATCTTAGCTAATATTCCCCCACTACTCAATCCATCTGTATCGTGATGCGTTATAACCCTAATATAACCGTTGTGCTTTAATATTTTTTCTTTTATGGCTTTGATAACTTCTTCCATCTCTTTAAGTTTCTCCATTACCATACATCCCACCTTAAACATCTGATTTATCATAAATGTTCAACTAATCTTTTATACTTTATACTTTTATTTCATACATCACGATCATAGTAAGATGCATAGAATTTTATATAGAAGGATTTTAATAGAAATAAATACTCATTTTCTCTAAATTTTTTATAGAAATTATCAAGGGAAGATTATGTCAAAAATACTTGAAAAGATGAGAAGATACTTAAAGGATCAGTTTTATAAAAAACGGATTATTGTCTCTTATTCTGGAGGGATAGACAGTTTACTTCTTTCTATTCTTCTATCTGAAGTTGCAGAAGTATTATGTATTTTTATAAAAACCCCATACATCTCAAACTGGGCTTTAAAAAATGCAGTTAAAAATGCAAATCAATTTAATTTAAAACTTAAAATTATAAATGTTGATGAGATTGTTGAAAATACAGAAAATAGGTGTTATTATTGTAAGAAGATGTTTTATAGTATATTAAGTAATGAAAAAGATGTTGGAGAATATGATTTAATTGTTGATGGAACTAATTATGATGATCTCTTTGAAAATAGGCCAGGATTAAAAGCTAAAAATGAATTCAAAGTTAGATCCCCACTTGCAGAATTAAAAATAAGAAAAAAGGAGATTTTTGAGATCGCTAATGAATTAAATATTCCAATACCTCCAAAAGAGACGTGTTTATTAACAAGATTTGAAGAGGGTAGAAAAATATCAATTAATGACCTAAAAAAGATAGAAGAATTAGAAGAATTTTTAAGAAATTATGTGAAGGGAGCTATAAGAGTTAGAGACCATAAAAATTTAGTAGTTATTGAGATTGAAGATGATTTAAACGATATAATTAATAAAAAAGAAGAAATTATTAAAAAATTTAAAAGTTATGGGTTTAAAAAAGTATGTATAAATTTAGAAGGTTATAAAACTTATTGATGGATTTTATATCTTAATATAGCAGCTATTCCCTTAAATGCATTTAAAATCATAGCCCCCTCTTCTGTCTCTGAAGAAACAGTTAAAAGTTTAGTTCCACTCTGCTCACACAACTCTGAGAGATATTCTATATAGTCCTTTTCTTCAACAATACTTAAAGCCCCTCCACATTTTGGACATTGAGCATTTTTTATTTCTTCCTCTAATTTCATAAGCTCAATTTTATCCACTGTTTTTTCCTCTAAATAATCGCAATTATTGCATGCTATTTTTACTTTATACTTCTCTAACTCTTCGGAAACTATCAAAGTATCAACAGCTCCCATCATTAACGCTTCTAACACCTCTTTTTCCCCATAACAAGCTAATCCTCCATCCTCTTTTATAAGCTCTTTTAAAAATCTTTGGACAACTTCTCTTTCTTTCATCAACTCTACATCCTTTAAAAGTGGGGCTGCCTTTTCGAGTAATTCCCTAATTCCAAATTCCTCAGTGTAGCAGAGATCGTAAGTGTCTAAAACAAGTTTTTTTAGTTCATGGTGGAGATAATCCCCTTCCACGAATTCATTTTTTGTATGTCCAGGGCCTCCAACTAAAATTCCCCTAAGTTTTTTTTCCTGTAATAAAGGAAGGAACTGTTCATTAGCTTTTTCTCCAACTCTTTGCAGAAACTCATGTGCTGCTAAGTCAATAAGTCGCTCCAATCTTCTCGCTGACTGTCCTCCTGCTTTAAATTTTCCAGGAACTCCACTTGTCAACTTTTTTAACACGTTTATGTTCCTTCCCTTAACTAATGCAATCGTTGCCTCGTTTCTATCAACTAATATTATTCCATAAACATCTTTATCTTCTAAAAAGCTTTCTAATGGTTCTAAATAAAATTCAGAATCGCATCTATACACATATGTCTTTATTGGTTCTGGTGGCTCTATAACATACGTCTCCATTTTTTCAGTTCCAGGACCTCCTCTTGGGATCATTCCTGCAAAGATCACCACACCTTTTTCAAGTGGCTCCTTCAATAGTTTTAATCTTTGTAGAATTGCTTCTATTGCAGATTGAACATTTTTTCTCGTGCTTTTACTTTTGATATTCGAGGCCTGAGACATCTCTTCTCTTAAATGTTGGGCTACGTCAGATATTCTTCTACCTGCTGGAATGTATAAACTAATAAGCTCAGTTCCTTTTCCTTTTTTAGTTTTTAATTCTTTTATCATCTTTTTAAATAAATATGTCTGTTTTGAATCGCTTGATGCCATATTTCCTCACCGTTTTTACAGTTAATATTTTTAGTATGTTTTTTGTTTTGTTCAGAGCTTGAAAATTTTAATTACCACTATAAAATCGTAAAATTAAATATGTCTTGTGTTTATTGTTCTTGCAAAAAACTGTTAAAAGAGAATATTAAATTAATGATTTATATATAATTTTGCTAATTTGATTTATCTTTTTTAATAAGGTTTTTAACCACATCCAAAATGTTTTCAGATATTACATATTTTGCATTATCTTTTAAAACATTATTTGTTACTTCTAATGCTTTATACAGTTGAGCTTCGTCTTTAAAGTATTGTCTTGCTGCTTCTGCAACTATCTGTATTGCCTTTGCCTGTCCTTCTGCTTCAATTCTCAAACTCTCAGCGATTCCTTGTGCCTTTAAAATCCTACTTTGCTTTTCTCCTTCTGCTTCCAATATTGCTGCTCTTTTCAACCTCTCTGCCTTCATCTGTTGAGCCATTGCATTTTTAATATCCTCTGGTGGATCTATCTCTTTAACTTCAACTTTCTCAATCCTAACTCCCCAAGAATCTGTCTCCCTATCCAATATTTCCAATAATTTTGAATTTATATACTCTCTTTTGTTTAAAACTTCGTCCAACTCCATACTTCCAATTATTGCCCTCAATGTTGTTTGTGCTAAATTTATTATTGCATATTCGTAATCTTCAACCTCCAAAAGTGCTTTTTCGACATCTATAACTCTATAATAAACTACCGCATCTACCTTAACCACTGCATTATCTTTTGTAATCATCTCTTGCGGAGGAATATCTGTAACCCTTGTTCTCATATCTACTTTAACAGGAACATCTAAAAATGGGATTATAATATTAATTCCTGGCTTTAACTTTCCTATAACTTTTCCTAATCTAAATATAAGACCTCCTTCATACTGCTTAACAATAACAACCGCTTTTACTATTATAAAAAGGGCAATTATTCCCAAAATAATCCAAAACCAAGACATGATCATCCCTCACTAACTTTTTGAACAATTAAAGAAACCCCTTCAACTCCAACAATCTTAACTTTATCTCCTCGCTTTATTTTATCCTTTGATTTTGCCTGCCATACTTGGTTCTCCACTTCTATTCTTCCATAACCGTTATCATTAAAATCCTCAATTGCTTTTCCAACCATCCCAATAAAACGCTCAGCACCAATTTTTATTTCCTTTCCAGATGAATATACAAACTTATATAGACCTATAACTGTCAAAAAACCTGCAACTATCGCAGATACAAATGCATACTGTGGAAATAACAATAAGAAAACACCATATACAACCAAAGCTATACCCCAGGCAGGAAAATACAGCCCTGGAATAACCACCTCTAATGCGATTATCAAAAATCCTGACAATATAAACACATAGCCAATTTCCATTCCTCCCTCCCGTCCAAAATTTTGATTAAAAAATTTGTCAATAATAATTAGTTTTATCCTATATTTAAAATTTCCTATTTTATAGTGTTTTATTCGCTATATTTATATAAGTGGTAGGTGTTAAATAAATGTCTCAAATAAAATCAAACGCTTTAACTATACCTATTCAAATATCTTGACGAACTTACCATCATAACCAAGACATTAAATTCAATAAAACAAGTGAGAAAGAGAAAAAATATAAGATTTAATAATACAGAAATTAAAAATAACACAACACTAACAATACGACGTTAGCTAATAAAAAGTATTATAAAAATAATATAAAAAGAAACGATTAATCGAGGTGAGCAATTATGGTAGAAAAAGGAAAAATGGTAAAAATAAGTTATGAAGGATACGTAGATGGGAAATTATTTGATACAACAAATGAAGAACTTGCTAAGAAAGAAGGAATTTACAGTCCTAATATGGTATATGGACCTGCAACAATATTTGTAGGAGAAGGGCAAGTTCTTCCCGGATTAGATGAGTTATTGTTAGAAATGGATGTTGGAGAAGAGAGAGAAGTTGTTCTTCCACCAGAAAAAGCATTTGGTAAAAGAGATCCATCTAAAATAAAACTAATCCCAATGACTGAGTTTAAAAAGAGAGGAATTAAGCCATTTAAAGGTATGGTTATAACGATTGATGGAGTTCCTGGAAAGGTTGTAAGCATTAACAGCGGGAGAGTGTTGGTTGACTTTAATCATGAATTAGCAGGTAGGGAAGTCAAATATAAAATAAAAATTGAAGAAGTGATCGATGACAAGAAGGATATTGTTAAAGAAATAATAAAAATGTATGTTCCAAGATTAGATAACGTAAAAGTGAGCATAAGAAACGGAACAGTTAAAATTGAACTTCCGGAATTTGCTCCATTTATTCCAAATATTCAAACGGCTAAAATGGCTATTGCCAATGAAATACTAAAAAGATTACAAGACGTTGAGAAAGTTAGCTTCGTTGAGACATTTGAAAGAAAAAAGACAGAAGAATAAAGTGTTAGTAATTAGATCTAATTAACCAACTATTTTTATAATTAATCAATACTAATTCTTTTTTAGCATTAAAAATAAAAATTTTATCATTGAATTAAAAGATTAAATATAAGGGCGGTTAAACTTCCATTAAACTCAATATTTTAATGTTAAATATTAACAAAGTGTTAATATTCACACTTAAATCACAAAATTAAAAATAAGTGGAAAATATGAAAGACAGATTTGGAAGAGAGATAAGATCGCTCAGAGTGTCAATAACGAACAAATGCAATTTAAAATGCTTTTACTGCCATCAAGAAGGTCATCAATCAAACAATAATAGATTCATGACTGCTGAAGAGATCGGAAAGATAGTAAGAACCTCCACAAAATTTGGAGTAAAAAAAATAAAAATATCGGGAGGAGAGCCCCTATTACGGAAAGACGTTTGTAATATTGTAGAAAATATCAAAGATGAAAGAATAAAAGATATATCTTTAACAACTAATGGAATTTTATTGGAAAATCTTGCTGAAAATCTCAAAAATTCTGGATTGGATAGAGTAAACGTCAGTTTAGACACATTAAATCCTCTTTTATATAAAAAAATTACGAGATTTGGAGATGTAAATCGTGTGATAAATGGGATAAAAAAGGCAGTAGATGTAGATCTAACACCAATAAAAATAAATTTCTTAGCAACAAGCATAAATATCTCTGATCTAAAAAATATAATGGAATTTTGTAAAGATGTTGGGGCAATTTTGCAGATAATCGAATTTATTCCATTAAACAAAGATCTAAAAAAATATTATGTTGATATAACACCAATAGAGAACGAAATCAAAGAAAAAGCAGATAAAATAATTACAAGAAAATTCATGCAAAATAGAAAGAAATATATCGTTGATGGCTTAGAAATAGAGTTTGTCAGACCTATAGATAACACAGAGTTTTGTTTACATTGCACAAGGATAAGATTAACCTATGATGGATATTTAAAGCCATGCTTATTGAGAGATGATAATTTAGTTGATATTTTAACCCCTTTAAGGAAAGGGGAAGATTTAGAAAAATATTTTGTTGAATGTATAAAGAGAAGAGAGCCATATTTTAAACTAAGCAGAAGTATTTAAATTCAAAATGTTATTAAATATCTCCTCTATTTCCTTTACAACTTTTGAATCTAAGTTGATAAGCTTTCCTGAAAATTCACATTTAATAACTTCCTCATCATAAGAAACAACTCCAAAAACTTCTAAACCAAGTTCTTCTTTAATAATCTCTTTCAAACTCTCTTTATCATCTTCTCTTACTTTGTTAACAACAACTCCAACATTTTTTATTCCTAAATCGTTAGCTAATTTTTTCATTCTTTTTGCAGTTATCAGTGATTTTTTTGTTGGTTCTACAACGATAAGCATTAAATCAACTGTATCTATTGTTTTTCTTCCAAAGTGCTCAATCCCTGCCTCCATATCTAAAATAACAACCTCATCCCTCTTTAAAATTAAATGCCTTAATAATCTTCTTAATAAAACAGATGCAGGGCAGACACAACCTTCCCCTCCTTCTTCAATAGTGCCCATAACCAGAAGGGTTATGTTATCTCCTACCTTATACCCCACCTTATCTACCAAATCATCAACTTTTGGATTTATCTTAAAAATATTCCCATAAGTCCCTGGTTTAGCCCCAGTTCTTTCTTCTATAATATCATTTCTCTTTGATAAAGGAACTATATCTTCCTCAATTCCAAATGCTAACGCTAACGTAGGGTTTGGATCACAGTCAACTCCAATGACCTTAAATCCATTTTTTTCAAATAATCTCATTAATGTTGAAGCAATGAACGTTTTCCCAACTCCTCCTTTTCCAGTTATTGCTATTTTCATTTTTATCACGTTATTTTTATTTGTCGGTTTCTTATTACTACATAAATATACAATAAATAAAATTAACCTTTTTAACACTAAAACGTGCCTAAGCATACCCTTATTATTAAACACTTTTAAGGTATTAATATCCATCTTTAAATCTTTCTATCTTTTTAAGAAATCCTTACAAACTACTTGCGAATACTTAAATAAATCAAAATAAATTTTTAACCGTTTAAAAAAGTTGCAAACATTTACAACCTTTTTTATTGTTAAAACATAATCTATATAACCACGAATTAAAATTATATCCTCATTTATAATCTCTCTTAGGATGAAACTATTGTTACAACCGTTTCATATAGTAAGATTTATATAGTAGTTCGTCGAAGGTATATACCGTCAATCAAATAACAACCACAAAAATATTACAAAAAAATAATGGTGATAAAATATGGCAATGAGCTTAAAGAAAATAGGTGCCTTAGCAGTAGGAGGGGCAATGGTAGCTACTGCCTTAGCAAGTGGAGTTGCTGCTGAAGTTACAAAAATAGGATTTAATGATTACAAGGACTTAAAAGATGATTTAGTTAAAGATGGACAGCCAAACTGTTATGTTGTTGTTGGAGCTAACGCACCATCAACAATGGACGTTGTTTCAGCTGCTGACATCGCTGCAAAAATAGGAAGCTTGTGCTACAAAGAAGGAAGTTCTGAAACAGGTAGTGCAGACGTGACTGTCCACGTATCCGCTGATGCAAGTAAAGTATGGTACAACACCTCACAATACGACAACTTCACATATGTTGTTACTCCTGATGACGGTGACTACCCATTAGATAATGGAGTTGTATATGGTAGGACACTATTCTATAGTGGGGGGCATAATGTAACCAAAACATTATCAACATTAGTTAAAATTGATGATGTCGATCAAAAGAATATTTACTCAGTAAATGATGATGATGGTATTGAAATAGGATTCTTTGCATTAAAGAATGAATCCAATGAGATAGGTGTTGATTTAGTAGGTTATGCTGCTGTTGTAACTAACGACGGTGAAATGAATACAAGCAACACTTACTTAGCACCAGGAGTTTTAATCCCATTCTTAGGTCAACAATACATGTTCGTTAAGGCAGATGCAGATAATGATGATTTAATTATCGGTAAAGAAGTATACAATGGAGTATTAAGTGAAGGAGAATCTTACGACTTAGGAAACGGATACCAAGTAAAAGTAAAAGCAGTGTTAGAATCAACAACTTCAGGAAACCCTCCAAAAGTCGATGTCCAGATATTAAAAGATGGAGATGTTGTAGCTGAGAAATTTGATTACGCAAACACCTCATTACCATTAGTATTGACATACGGACCTGTTGGAGTAATAGTTACCGATGCATACAAAAACGTTGCTGAGACAACAGGATACGCTGATGTTTACTTAGTTGATGATGTAAAAAGATTACACTTAGGGGATAAATACGAAGGAGATTACAAAGTATATGCAGTAGTTCAAGACAATACAAAAGATCAAATAGACATCGTAAAAGATACCGATATAACAGATAGCGGAGTTGCAATAAAAGGAGAAGGAAAAGTTGATGGTAAAGTAATTTGTGGTATTGCATTAGTTGATGATACCGATCCAACCAACGATGATAACAAATTAAGTGCAAAAGGAGACGAATTTGACGCAGTGGATGATTACTTCAAATTAAAAGTAGATGATGTTTCAGGAACTGACGATTACAAGATATATGTCTGCTCCGATGTAACAAAAGATGCAACCGTAAATGTTGGACAGACAGTTTCAGTATTAAACGCAGATATTACACTAAACAAAATAAATGCTGAAAGCATCCAACCATGCTCATTAACAGCTCCAATCGCTAAGTTAGATACAGAAGTTAGCTTAGATTCAGCAGACAAGAACTTGGTCTTAGTTGGAGGACCTGTTGCAAACAAATTAACAAAAGAGTTAGTTGACGAAGGTAAGTTAGAATTAAACAACACAAGCCCAGCAACAATCGCTTTAATCAAAGGTGTTGCAAACGGACACGATGTTATAGTCGTAGCTGGTGGAGATAGAGAGAAAACAAGAGAGGCAGCTTTAGAATTAATCAAAAACCTCTAAATTCCTTAAAATACTTTTATTTTTTTCTTTTTTAGATAAATTAATTTGTAGATTTGATTAGTTTGATATGGTGCTAAAATGAAATTAAATGAAAAAAATGTTATGTTATTTGCGTTAACGTGTTTTATCGTTGTTTCTACTGTTTGGTTATTTTTAAACCCTATTCAACCAATAGAAAAGCATGTTTCTGATGTTAAGGAAGGGGATTATGTTATTATAAAAGGATACATCCAAGAGATGGATGTTAAAAGAGATAAATATCGTCATGTTATTGGGCTCTCACGGATAGTTATAAACGATGGGACTGGAAACATAGATGTCGTTGCCTTTGGTAAAACAAAAACAGAACTTTTAAATTACATATTGCAATATACTCCAATGATAAAGGAAGGGGACTACGTTGAAGTTAGAGGTAAGGTGTCCGTTTATAGGGGGCTGTATGAAGTGATTTTAAATAAAGCAGATGATTTTAAACTACTCAAAAAGAATAACTTTGATAGAGATATTTATTTATCTCCAACTCCAACGAACATTTACGCCTCAATCTATGGTAAAAAATACCACACCTTAAAAAACTGTCCTTATGGAAAAAGATTAAAAAAGGAGAATATTATATACTTTTACTCAGAAGAAGATGCGAAAGCACTTGGTTATGAGAAATGTAAATGGTGCAAAGATCATGAAAATTAAAAATTAAGAGAAATAAAATGGAAAATAATATATAATAATTATTAATATAAAATTAAAAAGTTCTGAAAGTATTGAATTTCTCTTTAAATAGATGGTGATGAATATGAAGCATAAGAAGTTTTTTGCGATAACAGTATGCTCTCTATTGTTGTTTACTGTTTACTTTTATAGAGATCCCGACAGACCAATAACAAAAGGAGAAAATATAATATTATCTCCCGCGGATGGGACTATTGAGTATATAAATTTTTATAAATCAGGGAATCCTGAGGTCTTTAAAGATGGAAATTGCTATGTTGTAAATGTATCCAAATACTTCCCAAATGGATGCTATGTTATCGGAATATTTATGTCTCCACTGGATGTTCATGTAAATAGAGCACCAATTGGAGGAGACGTTGTTTACATAAAACATATAAATGGGGCATTTTATCCTGCATTTCTAAGTGGAGTTCAAAAAATAAATGAGAGAAATATTGTAATTATAAAGAATGGTAGTGAATATGTCGGGGTTGTTCAAATTGCCGGATTTGTAGCAAGGAGGTGCTGGCTTAAAATACATGAAGGAGAACATGTCGACATGGGAGAGAGAATAGGAATGATAAAACTCGGATCTCAAACTGCTTTAATAATCCCATCCGACTATACTCTAAAAGTTAAAGTAGGAGAGAAGTTATATGCAGGAGAAAGCATTGTTGCAATCAAAAAAGGAGAAAATAATTAATAATCTTAAAAAAGACATTTTAAAAATTAGAGAGGAACTTGGTTTAGCCCCTACTAACTTTGAAATTGTAGATATTAATCTCGATGGAAAAGTTTTGACAATATATACAAAAAATAGAACAGATAAATCTGTAATTATTGGCCCGGGAGGTTGGGTAGTTGGTAAACTAAGAGAAAAGTTAAAAGATAAATTCAATATAGAGATAATTAAAGTTGAGGATTATACGGATGTATTACTATTTAAAGAAAGGGTTAAACTCATAAAATCTCTTTTTAATGAACGAAAAATACAAACCATCTGTGATTATTTTTTATCAAAGGATGTTTTAAAAAAAGATGATGTTGTTTGTATAGTTCAATGTCAATACGATCTCTATTCTCTTTCTATCTTATCAAAGATATTCAATGTTAAAGCAATAACATATGATTTTCCAGCTCTCGTTCCAAAGATGACAAAAAATAAAATAACAACCTTTATAAACGAGAACAACATAGATCATGAGTTCATATCCCTTAATATTTCTAAAGAAGAACTTACAGATATTATAAAAAATTTTCCATGTGGATTTTTAAAAGATAAGATAATAGGCGATTTTGAGGGCGTTGTATTTACAAGGTGTTTAGATTGTAGGATCTTTAAACATGAAAAAGGCATGTTGATAAATTTTTTTAAATTATTTCCTCTAAAAATGAGAAAGGATGAGAAATACCTAAACTACTGCCCACTATGCATTCAAAGTTGTAAATTAAGACAAAATTCTGAGAAATTTATAAAAAAGATTGTTGAAGAAGTGTATGTTGGATTCAAAGAGCCAACAGATGCCACTGAAGAGATTTTATCAGTGGTGAAAGCATGGAGGAGATAGAAAAATTTACAATTATTGACTTAAATGGCTTAGATGATTTTATAAAAGTAGTTAGATGCCCAAATTGTTCATATGAATTTAAATGTGTTGGAGATAGAGTTATCTGCCCAAAATGTAAGATGATTATTGAGTTAAAACTTTAATAACATTTTTATATAATTTCAATAGTTTATCATTTTTGAAAATAATAATATATTGAGGGGGAAGCAATGGTAAATAACATATTATCCAAATATAAAGATAGATTGGTAAATATAAGAAAAAGTAATAAAACACTTAACTTAAACAAATTAACAAGAAAATATTTTGACTTATGGGAGATATTTGATTTAGGAAAACTAAATTGTGAAAGTTTAATAAATTCAACTATTGATAAAAAAGAGATATCCTTAATTAAAATTGAGACATTTACAAAACCTACAGAAGACGATTTAAAAAGAAGAGAAATCGAAGAAAAAATCTTTAAAAGATTAAGAAAAGTTGACCAAGAAGCTGATTTAATAAAGAGAACAAGTGGAGTACATGCTGAATTTATTGGATATCCATTTATTGAGGGAAAAATAAATGATTTAACTATTAAAGCACCACTGTTTTTGTTTCCAGTAGATTTAGTTGCAGATAGGAAGAGACAAGAAATTAAAATGATTCCAGAAAAAGAAATGGACATTCAAATAAATAAAACCCTAATATTTGCTATTGAGAAATATGGTGGGAGAAGTATCGATGAAAATGCACAAGAAGAGATGCTAAACATAATTTCAGACAAAAAACTCAGCTTAAATGAAAGGATTAAGAAAATAGTTGAGATATTATCAAGATATATTGATATTTCAGATGAACTGCCAAATTCAACTATTGAAAGATTTTCAGATGAAAAATATGGAAATAATATATTTAAAATAAGAAATTACATGATTTTGGGAATTTTTATTCAATTCTCAAGTGCAATAGCAAAGGATTATGATAAACTCATGAAATTAGATGATTTAGGATTAATAGATTATTTACTTGGCAGTAATGACTTTGAAGATTTTGAAGGAATAGATATAGACAAAATTAGTGAAGCTGAAAAATATTTTGTTTCTGATATAGACCCAAGCCAGGAAGAGAGCATATTATCATTTGTTAAATCAAACCTTAAAGGAATTGTTATTCACGGACCTCCAGGAACTGGAAAGTCCCAAACAATAGTTAATCTAATTAGTCAATTTGTTAAAGATAAAAAGAAGGTTTTAATGGTTTGTCAAAAAAAGACTGCATTAGATGTCGTAAAAAATAGGTTGGAAGCTGTTGGGATTAAAAATGCTGTTTTGATTGAGGATTATGAAAGAGATAGAAACGCCGCACTTAAATTAATGAAAATGATTATTGAAAATCTTGGATATGACATTTACGATGAATCAAAATTAAAAAGGATAAATAAAGAAATTGACGAGAAAATAAAAGAATTAAATGAGATAAAAGAAATTTTAAGCAAAAAATGGGAGTGTGGGCTGTCTCTTTCTGAGTTATATAGGAAAAACCAGAATAAAGACGATATTATAAAGGATGATACACTTGCTAAAATTCTTCTATCGTTAGATTATGAAACACTTAACGATTCATTGAAAGAATTAGAAGAACTCATTAAATATACAAAATATGACCAAAATATTATGAAAATTAGAAAGAATTGGAAAGATTTATCATATTCAGATAAGGACAAGATAGAAGAATCATTAAAACAATTGATTCAATTAAATGAAACTATTGAACAATTTAAAATATTAAATGGAGATAAGTATGACTTATTATGTAAAACCTACAAGCATATTGAAGATATTCAGAGATTAATTGAACTTCTCAATAAGATAAAGCCAGAATGCCAAATTCCAGAAAATAAGATATCTCATTTTGAAAGGCAATTAAAAATGTTAGACGATATAAAAATTCCAGATAATTCTCAAATTTTCTATTATGAATTAAAACAGAACGAAAATTATTTAATAACTTATGATAACTTTTTAAAACAATCGTTTATATCAAAATTCATTTCTAAACTGTTCAATTCGGAAATTAAAACTTCTGAAAAAATTGTTAGAGAATTAGAGAATAAATCAAATATGGAATTTAATAAACTCTATAAAATTTATAAAATATTAAAGTCGTTAGAGGATAATTTTGAAATTCCAGAAAAATTAACTAAAACAACAATTGAAAAATTAAAAGAAAATAAACAAAATGAATTATTAATTTGGAAAACATACTATTTGTTAAAATATAAGTTTAAACTTCAAGAACTAATAAACAATGAAACAGAGGTTTTAAAAATTTTGAAAGAGCTAAAAGAATTTGGAGAGTTATATCCAAAATACCAGCAAACATTACAAACGTTATCTAATTATTTCAACAAAATTGAGACATTAGACAATAAACAATTAAAAGAAATTTTAGAATATATGGATGAGTTTGATAATATAAAATATTACGACATGATAAAAGATGAACTACAAAAAGAACATTGGAAATTAACATTGTTGGATTACTTAAGTAAATATCCTAAAGATAAAATCCTAAATACTTATTATTACTACTGGATTACTAAAATAGAAAGTTATCCAGAAGTTTTCAAAGTTATCAAAAAAATAGACAATTATGAAAATATTAGAAAAAGATTGATAGAACTTTATTCACAAAAATTCCAAGAAATACGGAAGTATTTAAAGTTAATATTACAAGATATTGAAATAAGTAAAGAAGCTAAGAAAAAGATTCCTTATGAAGCAGATAAAAAGAGAAGAAGAAAACCATTAAAAGAAATTTTAGAAAACTATTTAGAAGATGTTTTAAATATAGTTCCTATTTGGCTAACTACTCCAGATGTCGTCTCTGCAATCTTCCCATTGAAAAAAGGGTTATTTGATGTTGTTATATTTGATGAAGCTTCTCAGATGCCAGTAGAATATGCGTTGCCTTCATTATATAGAGCTAAGAGATTCGTTGTTGCTGGAGATGAAAAGCAACTACCACCAACTGATTTCTTTAAAGCAACTTTTGATGAAGATGAAGAAGAGGATGATATTGAAGAACTCAGTGTAAAGTCATTATTAGATTTATGTAAGGGAAGATGTCCAACTGTATTACTATCTTATCACTATAGGTCAAAGTATGAGGAGATTATAAACTTCTCCAACTATGCATTTTATAATGGAAAGATTGCAGTTGCACCAAACAAAGACAAAGGGAAGCCATTCGAATTTATAAAAGTTGATGGAATTTGGGATAATAGAAAGAACTATGAAGAAGCAGAAAAAGTTGTAGAGAAAGTTTATGAATTATTAAAGGAAAATCCAGAAAAATCCATTGGAATAATTACATTTAACGCAGAGCAGAGAGATTTAATTTATGAAATGTTGGATAAAAAGGCAATGGAAGATGATGAATTTAGAGAGTTATATGAAAAATCATTAAACCTTAAAAAAGACGGAGAAGATGTTGGGTTGTTTGTTAGGAATATTGAAAATGTGCAGGGAGATGAGAGGGATATAATTATATTCTCAACTGGCTATGCAAGAGATAGGGATGGAAGGTTAAGATACAACTTCGGACCATTAAACAGAGCTGGAGGAGAAAATAGGCTGAATGTTGCAATAACAAGGGCAAAAGAAAAAGTGATAATAATAACATCAATAGACCCAGAGGAGTTAAGAGTTGAACATACAAAAAATGAAGGGCCAAAATTGCTTAAAAAGTATCTACAATACGCAAAAGCAATCGCAAATAATGATTATGCTACTGCTGAAATTATATTGAAATCATTATGTGATGTTGATAAAGTAAAAGAATTAAAGTTTGATAGTCCATTTGAGGAAGATGTATATAATGAACTAACAAAAAGAGGATATATTGTTGATACACAAGTTGGATGTTCAAGGTATAGGATTGATTTAGCTATAAAGCATCCAAAAGAAAATAGGTATATTTTAGGAATAGAATGTGATGGAGCAACATACCATAGCTCAAGAAGTGCAAAAGAAAGAGATTTATACAGGCAGAAGTTTTTAGAAATGAAAGGATGGAGAATAATAAGAATTTGGAGCAGAAACTGGTGGAAAGATAAAGAAAAAGAAATTGAAAGAATTGAAAATGAAATAAGAAAAATTTTAAGTAATAATGCTTAAGAGTGAGATTATGCATCCAACTAAACTATTAAAAGGATCTAAATCAAAACTCTTAGATGGTAAAAAAATCTTAGTTGCTGTAACTTCATCAATAGCGGCTATTGAGACCCCTAAATTGATGAGAGAGTTAATAAGGCATGGGGCAGAGGTTTATTGCATCATTACAGAGGAGACAAAAAAGATTATAGGCAAAGAGGCATTAAAATTTGGTTGTGGAAATGAGGTTTATGAAGAGATAACTGGAGATATTGAGCATATCCTTTTATACGATGAATGTGATTGCCTTTTAATATATCCAGCAACAGCCAATATAATCTCAAAAATAAACTTAGGAATTGCAGATAATATTGTAAATACAACTGCCTTAATGTTTTTTGGAAATAAACAGATATTTATTGTCCCAGCAATGCATGAAAATATGTTCAATGCAATTAAAAAACATATAGATGAGCTTAAAGAGAAGGATAAAATTTATATCATATCTCCAAAGTTTGAAGAGGGGAAGGCAAAGGTTGCAAGTATTGAGGATGTTATTAAAGCAGTTATTGAAAAAATAGGAAATAACTTAAAAAAAGAAGGAAATAGAGTTTTAATATTAAACGGAGGGACTGTTGAGTTTATAGATAAAGTTAGAGTTATATCTAATTTATCATCAGGAAAAATGGGCGTTGCCTTAGCAGAAGCTTTTTGCAAAGAGGGCTTTTATGTCGAGGTCATAACAGCCATGGGATTAGAGCCACCTTATTATATAAAGAATCATAAGGTTTTAACAGCTAAGGAGATGTTAAATAAAGCTATTGAGTTGGCTAAGGATTTTGATATAATTATTTCATCAGCAGCAATATCTGATTTTACAGTTGAGAGTTTTGAAGGAAAGTTAAGTTCTGAAGAAGAACCAACTTTGAAGCTAAAGAGAAATCCTAAGGTTTTAGAAGAGTTAAGAAAAATTTACAAAGATAAAATAATTATTGGATTTAAGGCAGAATACAACTTAGATGAAAAGGAGCTTATAAATAGGGCTAAGGAGAGATTAAATAAATACAATTTAAATATGATTATAGCCAATGATTTAAGTAAGCACTACTTTGGAGATGATTATATTGAGGTTTATATTATAACAAAAAATGATGTTGAGAAAATCTCTGGCTCTAAAAAGGAGATTGCTGAAAAGATTGTTGAAAAAGTTAAAGAGTTGGTGAAATCATGAGCAAAAGAGAAGAGACAGGTTTGGCAACAAGTGCAGGATTGATAAGGTATATGGATGAGACATTCTCAAAAGTTAAAGTTAAGCCAGAGCATGTTATTGGAATTACAACTGCGTTTATTATTATTGAAGCAATTTTAACTTATGGAAGATTCTTTTAACTTATCTTCCTAAAAATAACCTTTCTCCCAACCATTCTGGTAGTCCATTTTTAATAATCTTTTCATATGTCTTTTTAATGTCATATTCAACTCTAACAATCTCTATTTTAAAATCTTTTTCATCAAATATACAATAACTTGCTTTATTTATTCCATCTCTTGGCTGTCCCACACTTCCCGGATTTATTAGATGTTTTTTATCCTCATCTAAATGTATTTTGCCTTCATGAAGCAGTAAATTGCCCTCTTCGGAGTTTACAAATGGTATATGAGAATGTCCAACAAATATTATATCTCCACAATCAAAGGCATCATCAACATAATCAGGAAATAGATATTCCCATAACTCAGGAGATTTAGGATTTGCGTGAGAGAATATAACCTTTTTACCTTTTATCTTTTCTTCAATAGTTAAAGGAAGGGACTCTAAAAATTTTAAATTTTCATTTTTTATTACCTTCTTAGTCCATAGTATTGCTATAATTCCATATTTATTAAAGTAATCCAAACTTTCCTTTCCTAAGACGCCATAATCGTGATTCCCGACTACACTTTTGCAATTAATCCCTCTTATTAATTCTACGCATTCGTTTGGATTGGCTCCATAACCAACAATATCCCCCAAACAAAAGATTTTTTTAATGCCTCTATTTTTTATATCATCCAAAACTGCATTTAATGCCTCTAAATTAGAATGTATATCACTTATTATAGCGATCATTACCTCCACCATAAATTTGATACATTAATTTATTAAAAAACCTTTAGATATTTATCTTTCCATCTCAACCATTATTAAAATTAATTTTATCTCAGCAACATTAACGTTTAAATATAAGTTAATGCCTACCTAAGATAACATAAAAAGTATTATACTACTCATAAAAATAAAAAATTAATATTAAAAAGTGTGATGATTATGCAGTATATTTATCCATTTACAGCAATAGTTGGACAGGAAAAGATGAAGAAAGCATTAATTCTAAATGCAATAAATCCTAAGATCGGCGGCGTCTTAATTAGAGGAGAGAAGGGAACTGCAAAATCTACTGCTGTTAGAGCTTTGGCTGATCTGTTGCCAGAGATTGAGGTTGTTGAAAACTGCCCATTCAACTGCGATCCAAATGGAGACCTATGTGATATTTGCAAAGAAAAGAAAGAGAGAGGAGAACTAAGAACTATAAAAAAGAAGATGAAAGTTGTTAATCTTCCAATTGGAGCTACGGAAGATAGAGTTATCGGAACATTGGATATAGAGAAGGCAATAAAAGAAGGAATTAAAGCATTAGAGCCGGGAATTTTAGCAGAGGCAAATAGAAACATCCTTTACATTGATGAAGTTAATTTACTGGATGATCATATAATTGATGTTTTGTTGGATGCTGCAGCGATGGGATGGAATATCATTGAGAGAGAGGGAGTTAGGATAAAGCATCCTTCAAGATTTATATTAGTAGGGACTATGAATCCAGAGGAAGGGGAGTTGAGGCCTCAAATTTTGGATAGATTTGGTTTAATGGTTGATGTTGAAGGGCTGAATGATGTTAAGGAAAGAGTAGAGGTTATAAAGAGAGTTGAGGAATTCAATGAAAATCCAGAGGCATTTTATAAGAAATTTGAGGAAGAGCAGAACAAATTAAGAGATAGAATAATTAAAGCAAGAGAACTTTTAAAAGATGTTGAGATAAGTGATGATCTCTTAGAATTTATATCAAAGGTTTGCATTGAGTTGGGAATTCAAACAAATAGGGCAGATATAACGGTTGTTAGAACAGCTAAGGCGTTATCTGCTTATAATGGAAGAACAGAAGTTATTTTAGAGGATGTTAAAGAGGCAATGGAGTTGGCTCTCCCACATAGAATGAGAAGAAAACCATTTGAGCCACCACAATTAAATAAGGAGAAGTTGGAGCAGATGATTAATGAATTTAAACAGGAAAATGATAAAAATGAAAATGAAAATAAAGAAAAGGAAGATCAAAAAGATAATAACATAAAAAAAAACATGATGAAATAAATAATAAAGGAGAAGATGGCAACTCAAATGATCAAAATAATTATCAAAATGATCATAATGATGATCAAAGTAAAAACGATAAAAATGGATATTTTGAGCAAACCTTTGGTGTAGATGAGAGTTTTAAAGTAAATCCCAACTTTATACAGTTTAAACTTAAAGATAATATCCATAGATATAGTTCTGGAAGGCATATTAAAAGTTTTAGTAGAAGAGGAAGATACGTTAAGTTTAGATTACCAAAGGATAAAACCACCGATATTGCCTTTGACGCAACATTTAGGAGAGCAGCTATACATCAAAAAAAGAGAAGAGAAAAGGCAGATAAAAAATTAGCCATATATTTAGAAAAAGAGGATATTGTTGAGAAAGTTAGACAGAGGAAGATCTCCTCCCACATATTGTTTGTTGTTGATGCAAGTGGCTCAATGGGAGCAATGAGAAGAATGGAGGCAGCTAAGGGAGCAGTAATCTCTCTACTCTTAGATGCATATCAAAAGAGGAATAAAATTGGAATGATTGCATTTAGAAAGGATAAGGCAGAGTTAATCTTGCCATTCACATCCTCAGTAGAGCTTGGAGAAAAACTATTAAAAGATTTACCAACAGGAGGAAAAACTCCATTAGCTGATGCATTTATTAAGAGTTATGAGGTCTTTGACAGAGAGATTAGAAAAAATCCAAACATAATTCCGATAATGATTGTAATAAGCGATTTCAAACCAAATGTGGCTGTTAAAGAGGATTATGTTAAAGAGGTTTTCGATGCATGTGAGAAGATAGCTGAAAAGGGAATTAACGTTATATTAATTGATACAGAGCCACAATCATTTATAAAAATTGGGATTGGGAGAGAGATAGCCAATAAATTTGGATTTAAGTATTATAAGATAGAGGAGTTGAGTAAAGATAAAATCTTAGATATTTGTAAGGGCTTGGAGATTAACTTCTAATTAGCGTGCCTCTTTTGATTTTTATAATTTACACTTTTTTATTATCATGGATTTTAAAAATTCTTCAACACTCTCATCAACAATTTTAATTTTTAATATCTTTTTATCCTTTTATTTTTAATGGTTTTAATGGCTTTAAAACACTAACCCTCACAAACAACCTCAATAACCTCTGACATTTAAACCACCAATTTTGACCAATGTTATTTAACAAAATAAAAATATAAAAAGCTCATAGTTTTTCTTCAATCATTCCCTCTATCTCTAAATACTTCTTTCTCAGCTTCTCTTTCATCTCTTCATCTGCCTTCCACATTCCTCTCTCTATTGCCTCCAACAATCTTTCAGTTATATTTAGCAGAGCATAAGGATTGTTTTCTTTAAAAAACTCTTCCATATCTTTATCAAACACATACTTCTCAGCAATCTTCTCATACATCCAATCATCTATTATGCCAGAGGTCGCATCCCATGCAAACATATGATCAACATACTTTGAGAAGTCAGCGGCTCCTTTATAGCCATGTTTTTTTAATCCCTCGATCCACTTTGGATTCATGATTTTTGTTCTAAATATTTCTTTTCCTTCTTCTTTTAGATGTTTTGTTCTTATATCATTTGGATTTGATGTATCTCCTACATAACTTACTGGTTTTTTGCCAGAGTAATAGGTTACAGAGGCAATTAAACCACCGTGATAACTGTTAAAGTCGTCTCCCTCAAATATATCCCATTCTTGACTATCTTCATTTTTAACCGTTAATTCAATCTTTGATAAACGATTTATAAACTCTTCTTTTGCTTCAACTCCATAATAGCCCTTTCCATAGGCATAGCCCCCCCACTCAACATAAACCTTTGCAAAGTCCTCTATTGATTCCCAATTCTTTTCATCTATTAAATGAGAAACACCAGCTCCATAACAGCCCGGTTTGTCGCTGAATATTCTATATAGAGAGGTTCTTTTAGCTGTTTCTTCATCTATTCCATTTTTTATTTTTTCTTCTATTTCTTTTTTATAGTGCTTTTTTATATAATTCATCTCGTCTGGCTCATCTAAATTAGCAACCATTCTTATTGCTTCATCTATAAGTTCAACAACGTTCGGAAAAGTGTCTCTAAATAGCCCAGAAATTCTTAAAGTTACATCGATCCTTGGTCTCCCCAACTTTTCCAATGGAATAACCTCTAAACCAACCACTCTCCCCATCTTATTCCAAACTGGCTTAACTCCCAATAAATACAAAATCTCTCCTATATCATCTCCTTTTGTTCTCATAGTTGGAGATCCCCAGACGATAACGCCTATATATTCAGGATATTTCCCTTCTTCTTTTAGATATTTGCTAATTAAGTCCTCAGCCAATTTTTTACCCATCTCATATGCAGATTTTGTTGGAATCTCTTGTGGATTACACGAGTAAAAATTTCTTCCAGTTGGAAGGCAATTTATATCCTTAGTTGGAGCTCCTGCAACTCTTGGAGGAATGTAAGAGCCCTCTAAGGCATTAACTGCATTTATTATTTCCTCATCAACTCTCATAAGATTTTTATAAATTGTTGAGACAATTTTTAAAATTTCTTTCAATTTTTCATTTTTTGTTAAATCGATGGTTTTTAGGTTGTTGATTTCTTTCTCATCAAAGTTGTGTTCCATGTATTCCCTCAATAATTCTAACCCGATTTTATAAATTTCGTCTATTATCTTATGGTTTTTGCCTTTGTCTTCGTTTAGTTCTTTCCAGTTGTAGTTTAATGCATTAGCCAAGTTTTCCAAATATTCAAATTGGTATCTTATTATCATAAAGATCATATTTATCAACTTCTCTCCTTCCAAAGAAACGCCCATTATATGCAGTCCTTCATTTATTTGCCTATTTTTTAACGTTTCTAAGTAGTCATGAATTTTATTCAGAAGTTTTTCAAAGTTGTCTTTTGTTATTTCTTCATCAACTGTTTTTCCATCTAACAGGTCTTCATCTAATTTTAAGTCCTTAATTTTTTTAATTATCTCATTTTTTAGAAACTCTTTCTTTTCCTTGTTGTCTGTTTCATAGTAGTCATCTATCTCCTTCTCCAATTCTGCAAGTTCTCCATAAAGATCGGATGTTGTCATTGGTGGGATTAAATGGCTTATAATTGTTGCATAACTTCTCCTCTTTGCCTGTGTCCCCTCTCCTGGATTATTTACTATGTAGGGATAGATATTTGGCAATTCCATACATACATCTGGATAGCATTCATTAGATAAACCAACGCACTTTCCGGGAAGCCATTCTAAGTTTCCATGCTTTCCTATATGCATAACTGCATCTGCTTTGAAAACCTCTTTAATCCATTTATAAAAGGCAATGTAATAATGAGTTGGTGGCAAATCTGGAGAGTGATAAATTGCTGAGGGATTTTCTCCGAAGCCCCTTGGTGGCTGAATTGAGATGAATATATTCCCATTGATTATTCCGGGAATGATCAAGTTATTATCAAAGTTCATAACCTCTCCTGGAATTTCTCCCCAGTTTTTTATCAGCTCTTTTTTAACTTTTTCGGGCAGAGAGTTAAACCACTTCTCATAATCCTCTTTTTTTATCTTCCCAACTGCCTTTTTGATCATCTCTTCTGTTAAAAATCTCTTATCGTTCGTAGCGTAATTTAGCATCTTCTTTATTAATTCAGTCCCATTCTTTGGGATTTCATCAACTATAAATCCCCTTTTTTTCATTTCTTTTAAAATGTTGATAACGCTTTCTGGGCTATCTAAACCAAATGCACTCGCTATCTTATCGTTTCTTGGCGGATAGTTGTGGAAAATTATGGCTATTTTTTTGTCTTTATTTTCTTTAAGCTTTAAATTAGCATATTTTATAGACAAATCAACGATCTTTTCAGCCCTATCCTTTATTGCTCTATACTTAATTATTGGAACGCCTATTTCTCCATCCTTAACCTTTTCCTTTCCTCCTATTGGAAAGTGAATTATAGCCCCATCAAACTCTGGCATTGCCATTCCGATAATTAAATCGATTGGATTTAAGCCAGCAATTGAGTTTTTCCACTCCTCTATAAATCCTGTGGAAATGATCCCCTGAAGAAGTGGTGTATTTAGATGTTTTAAAAACTCAGGTTCATCTTTTAAGAGTTCTGGTTTTGTCCCCATTGTTAAAGTAAACATTGTGGTGTTTATTAAAGCAGATATGATCGGTTTTCCATCTTTATAAAAAAATCTTTTAAATGTTTCAACTGTTCCTATTGAACCAAGTTCATTTTTTAGATGAGAGCAAAAAACAGCTATTGGAATTGCTCCTTTTTTTTCAATCATATCAATTAAATCGTTTATATAGTCAATATTATTTGCTATAAACCAGTTTCTATAAAATAAAATCCCTATTATTGGTTTGTTTAAATCTTTATTTAATTTTTTTAAATATTTAAGGTAATCTTCGAGAGTTTCAAAGTATCTTCCTCTGTAATAAATTCCCTGCCATGGCATTGGCTTTGGCTCTTCATAACTCACATTTAACTTTCCAAATTTATTGGCTAAATATAAAAGGAGATTTTTGTAATTATAAACCCCCTCATATCCCAAATATTTTACGACTTTTTCTTTTATATCATCTTCTACTGTTCTATCTTTCTCTAAATCTGGATGAAATTCGTTTAATGTTGGGAGAGGTAGAAAGGGAATGCCATGTTCTTTACAAAATTTTGCCAACTCATCATAATATTTAAATGCATCCTTTCCTCCCATGAGTTTCGTAAAAACAATATTTGCATCTTTAATATATTTCAAAAACTCCTCAAACTCCTTTTTAGAGCATTTATAATCCAATATTTTAAATTCTATACCATATTTTTTAACTTCTTTATATGCCTCCTCAAAGACCAAATCATCGTTGTCTATTGTTGAAACAAATCCAATTTTTACCATTTTATCACCATCGGAAATATATTCAAGAGTTTATTATCGGTAATCCTTAAACAGTTAATTTAAATAATTGAATTTTAGCACGTTGTTGCCTTATAATATTACCATAGATTTATTATAATAAGTATTAGAATATATGTAAAATTAGCATGGAGAGGAAAAATATTTAATTAAATGACGGTGTATTTAATATTATTTAACTTAATTTTAGTTTATTTTAACATACCTTTATGAATAATAACTTTATTTCCAAAGTATAAAAATCTTGCTTTTTATTTTTATTTACGTGATCGCAATAACTAAATAAAAACGTTTAGAATAGATAATAAAAGATAACAGCAAGATCATGGGGATTTTATGAAGTATTTAATATTAAAAATAACCAATAGGTGTAATTTAAACTGTATTTACTGCTATGCAAATAACAAAAATGATAAAGATATGGATTTTAAAACAGCCAAAAGAAGTATTGATTATCTTTTAAATTTAGATGATAAGTTAAAAATACAGTTCACAGGAGGAGAGCCGTTATTAAATTTTAAACTTATAGAGAAGGTAGTTAAATATTGCAATGAAACATATCCCAACAAAACAATAACATATGCAATACAAACCAACGCAACACTTTTGGATAAAAAGTTGGTTGAAAGGATTAAAGATCTAAATTTAAATGTTGGAGTGAGCATTGATGGTTTAGAGGTAAATGATCATTTAAGGCCTTATAAAGATGGAAAATCTTCAACCTTAGATACTTTAAAGGGGATATATTTGTTAAACTCTTATAATATAAAATTTGGAATCACATCTGTAATTACATCCTATAATTTACCTTATTTGAAGGATTTTGTTAAATATCTATTAGCGGTTGGTGTAAGAAGCGTAAGTTTCGATCTGTTAAAACCAAAAAAAGAGGATCACTTAAAATTACTACCAAATCTTGAAGAATTTAAAAAAATATTAGATGAATTAAAAAACTACCCCATATTTATAAAAAATCTACAAAAAAGACCTAATAGAGGATACTGCTATTTAAATTTTGGAGATATGTTATTTGTCAATGAATATGGAGATATTTACCCATGTCCTACATTAGAGGGTTTCTTTTACGTTGGTAATGTAAGTGAGGGGATAAAATTACCAAAGATTGAGTGTAATAAGTGCTATGCAAGGGAGTTTTTAATGTCAATGTGGAATAAAAATGATGGAATAAGAAATAAAAAAAGAGAAAATAAATGAGAAAATTAAAGATTAAAGAAAATTGAGCAAAAATATAACTTATAGCTTCTCTATAACGAGGATACCGTTTCCAATACTTTCAATTTTAAAGTCATACCCTAATAATTCTAATGCGTTTTTTACATCTTCTTCTGAATAATATCCTCTAAATCTTTTATTTAGTTTGTTATAAAATTCAAATACCTCTTTACATATGTTTTTATTTTTTCCTAAGATGAACTCCTCAGCTATAAATATCTTTCCTCCTTTGTATATGGACGACATCATCTTACCAAGAAAGTGTTTTAAAGATGGGGCATATTTTAATGTATGAGAGCAAATAACGTAATCGTATTTTTCTTTTGGAATTATATCTGAGAAATCCATATTTTTTAACTCGTAAGAATCGCAGTAGGATTTTTTTACTCTACACTCGGCTATCTGTAATAATCCCTTTGAAATATCCACTCCCATATAATAACCTTTTGGAAACACTTTCTCTAAAAAGTATTTTGGTGATCTTGAACCACATCCAACGTCGAGGAGATAATTTCCTTTGTCGATTTTTAAGCAATCGTTAGCGATCTCTCTACAGAGTGAGTAGTATGGACTGCTGAGGATCATGTCCCATATATCAGGATCTTTTTTGAAACTTATTGCTATTTTTGGATGATTGTAGCTTATTAACGCGTATCTTGATACGTGAGTTATAAAGTTGTATTTCATAACATAGTCGCTGATGATTTTATCAAATTTTGGCATTTTTATGTTTAACTCAAACTCCTCGTTTATTTTGATCTTCTCATCTTCATATTTTAGTATCTCTAATTTTAATGCCGTTTTTATATATTCATAAATAAATTTCTTGTTGGGGTATCTTACAAGGACAGATATATCCTCTATTCTTGGAGAATATTTCGCAATGATTGGAAAAATACCAAACTCTACTCCCTGCTTTATGAAGTTGGATAATAACTCATAACTTAAATATTCTACTGTGTTATCTATCATCTCGATTTTTTTCTTTAATTTTATTTCTGATGGGATGATCTCGTTTATAACTTCACTTATTATCTCTTCTAACACTTTTGAGTCGTTATCTCCAATATCAAACGCCCCTCCCCCAATAACATCTATGTTTGTTGAATCAAACTTCATACTACCACCTTAATGAGTCGATGAAATCACTATCTTGATCTTTTAAGACCTCAACGATTTTCTTTCCATAATCTGTTAGTTTATATATTTTTATTCCCCCTTTTTCAACACATTCTACTAATCCAAGTTCTATAAGTGAAAAGTGCCCATTGTATCTCCCGTTCATACCTTTTAAACACCCGAGAACGTTGCTTGGATCTGATTTTACCCTTCTCGAGATCTCCGATAGGTAGATCCCGTGGGGATACATTTTATAGAGAAGATAGAGAATCTTTTTTCTCAGTTTGCTTTTATTTAGAGATCGAATGATCATTGGGTCTATAAATGCTAAACTCATGATAATCCCTCCCCCCTTAGGGACTAATTTTATATAAATAATTTTATATATATCACATAATCTAATAAATTTCCTTAATTTTTAATAATTTTAGAAAAACCCTGTGATTATCGATATAATTCCTTTAAAGAAATCTCCTAACGTGTCAAATATTGATCCCTCTTTTTTACTTTCTTTATTTGATTTTTCAGTGGTTGTGTTATTTTTTTCTTCCATTTTGATCTGTTTTTCGTTAATATTACTTTCAAGTTCTGCACTCTTTAAGTCCACATTCCCCTCAGTAGTCCCTATTTTAGTGTTATTTTCATTATTTTTATTTATATTTTTAGAACTTATATTCACAACAATTGACTTTTTTAATATCACTGGGATCAGTGTGTTGTTGTATAGTGCAAAGTTATCAACCTTTGCGTAAAAGGTTATATTATACTCCCCACTACTCAAATTCATTGGAATTAAAACTTCTTTACTGCTTTTTGGATATAAATTCACACTATAAATCGAACTACTCCAATTTTTAGCAATTATCCAGTAGTAAACGGTTAAATTAACTGGAAATTTCTCATTTTCAAGTGTTGCTAAAATTGCATTTTTATCTTTATCATATTTTAGATGAGTTATCAATATTGGAGCAATAACCTCAGTAACTACATGCGTGCCTGTTGGAACTTCATTTCCTAAAATATCTACTGCTGAGTATCTTCCAACTTCATAATACTGAGGAATTTCTACGGGATGAATTCCGTATCCCTCAGTATATAGAAGATCGATATGTCGATCATATGAGGAGGGGATAACGTGGACTATGGTGTATCCTTCAAATCCCTCATTGAAGAATATTGGAAACGATAACTCCCCCTCTGAATCCTTCTGTAATTTTATGGTTTTAACACAACTTTTAGCTCTTACTTTTCCCTGCTTATCTATAACCTCTACCCAAACTTTACATGTTATATTTGAATTTAAATCATTTCTTAAGATCACAATGCAAGTGTTGTTAAATCCAGCTACGGGTTTGTTTGTATAAACCCCTCCACTTCCATTTATTATATTTACTCTTCCAAGAAGGAGCGTGTTATTATAATAAACTCGAACAATGCTTATCGGAGACACTGCATAAAAGTGGGCTGAGGTTATATAATCCTTAACTGCATCGTTAGCTTTTACTTCAATTTTTATATCTCCATTTACCTCTTTATGGAATGTTATTGGAATGGTTATATTGACTATCTTGTGAGGTGAGGCAGTAAACGAAACTTTTTGTGTATAGTTTACCACTCCTTTCCCAAATTTATCGCTTAGTATAACCTCCCCAAGGAGTGTTTTGTTGTAGATATTTTTAAGACATATGGTCATGTTATAAGTTTTTCCGATTATCACACTTCCTCCAAGTTTATTTAAACTTTCAATGTTTTTATCTTTTGGAAGGATTATTTTTTCAACGATTATCGGAGAGATCGGCTGAGGATCAACATTCACGGTATAGATTTTATTAAACTCCAATGTTGTTAAGTCGGATGGGTAAACACTAACGTTTATAGAATATGATCCTTTTTTCACGTATATTGGGAGGTATATAACTTTTTCATCCTCTTTATCTATCCCAACCACTCGTCTGATTGTGGTGTTTTTATATTTCACGGTTAGATCTGCATTAACATCTCTGTTGTATTTGTTTTCAAGTGTTATTTTTAAAACTGCCAAAATCGGATCATCTTTTACGTAGTATCTTGGAAAAGATGTAGTTTTCTGAAAGTAAGGGTCTGAAAGTGCAGTTTCTATGTCTTCATCTTCTATTTGAGCAGATCTATAAAAGTTCCTTATCATTTTTGATGTATTTTCATCGATTTTATTGTAGAGTTCGACGTTCTTTATGATGACTGGAAGATAGTAGTATTTTGGGCTACTCTTGTATTCGTAATAGATCTCTCCATTATTATCTCGTTTTTGTGTTGTTTCTTCAATCCCCTCAATGGAATGACTAACGTTCATCACTTCAACGTGGGTCTCTATCGTAAATCGATCTTTATCTAAAACGATCTTTGGAATTTTAAATGGAATTTTTACTTCTCCTCCTAATGGAATATAAACTGTCTTGTTATCGTTTTTTCCATCGTATAAAATGTTATTTCCGTCTTTTGCGACTATCCAAACGTTGGCAATATAATCGCTTTTTGCTGTTGGATTGCTTTTTAAAGTTATATCAAACCAGTTTGAATAACACACTTCTGAATCTCCTGTTTTGTAGGATGTTTCGCATGTTATATTTCTCACATCTATTGGAAAATACTGCCTAACTTTAACTGTTGTTGAGGCGATTGTTTTTCCATCCTCTATTAACGATATTTTTACATCATGTTCTTTATCATCACTTATTGGAACTCTAACCTCTACTATTTTTTCTATATGGCTATTGGGTGGTAGAGATATTACTCCCGTTCTCCATGTTTTTCCATCACAATTCGCTTCCACAACAACATCATGTTCATAACTGTCTTTATTTACAATTCCGATGTAGAGAACTTGTTCACTTAAATCAACGTGCATTATTGGAGAGTTTGGACTATCATATGGAGACCATATTTTGTATACACTAACACCCTCCCCAACTGCTATGGATAGCATCATCATTAAGATAATTATTGTAATCTTTTTCATTAAAACCCTCCCCCCTAATTTGATTTAAATTTAAGTTTAAATCTTTATGATCGAGAGTCAATTATGATCTCTTATACCCCACATCTATTTTAAAGATTGTGATCAATAATTAAGGTTTATTTTCTCATTATATAAAATATTCAGCCCAAAATAATTTCAACAGTTATCGAAACGCTTTTTTAAAGAGATAACCCTAACATCGATAGGAGCATATATATAATTTTATCACCAATGTAGGGTGTTATGACGTAGGAGATGAGGAGAGGAACTGCAAAAGGTATTGCAGGAGTTGCCCATACCTCTTCATTATCATCAAACTTTAAAAAATTGCATGCATCTTCTGCACTTGGTAGAAAGTTTATATTATCTTGAGTTCCCATAATTAACCGCTCCTTTTCTTTTGCAGTGGCAACTTTCATTTTTTCTCCAATAAACATACATATAAATTCTTTTTTTGTTTCTGGTTTAACACTCTTTGCCATATTTTTTAAAAATATTATTAAAGGTATGATGATTGAAAAGAACATAGCATTTATCAAAACCATTAATGGAAAAGATGGAATAAGGGAGACATTTAACAAACTCCCAAATGGTGTAAAGATTGGCATTTTATATTTAGGGATTAAAGCTCCCAATCCCATCAAAAGCTTTCCATCTCCTCCCCCTACACCAAATAAAAACATTATATATCCTATTACAAAACATACTATAAAACCAACTATCGAATAACCAATATAGATAAAATTATGCATCAAAAAGGAAAAATACCCCCAATACAAAAAACCGAAGATTGTCATAAAGATCCAGATGCAATCATTGATCTCTCTATCTTTCAGATCACAGATCGATGCAATTATAAGTCCCACTAATCCGATTAAGTAATTTATCTCCATTTTTTAACCCCTTTGACTTATTTCAACCTTATTTTTACTTCTTATTTGATTTTGATTTTATTTACTTATTTTTTATTTTTAATATAGCGGAACTGAAAGCCCAAGTATCTGGGATACGAGAAGTTTTGTTGCATATGCAACTATTGAGCAGATCCACAGTATAACCACAAAGTGAAATAGAGAGACAAACTTATGCCCTCCATCCATAATTTTTATTAAAACCGCTGAAATTGCAGAATAAACAATCAGCGATCCAAAGATAATATATTCCACAATATCCACGTTTGTAATTGGAGCAATATTCAAGATGTGTATAACCGTCTCTGGAATATTCAGGGAAGAGTAGAGATCGTTTATCATTTTAGCAACGCCAAGTGAAGCAAATAATGCCAATGTTAAACCTCCTCCAAGACCGTAAACCACCCCAACAAATTGCTGTATATTTTGATACTTTGATTTCCTTAGTTGAACTATCTTACGAAAGTTTTTGCTTATAATCTCAGCTGCGGTTTTTGGATCTCCTCCAAAGTATATACATCTTGAGAATATATCTGAAAATAATTGTATCAGATAACTACACGAGTCAAATCCAAAAAATCTCCAAGATTTATTTGAATCGATCCCCAATGCTAACCTCTTATAGAGTCGTTTAATATCATTAGTTAATGGACCAAAATCATGATTTGACAAGTATTCTAATGAACTAACCATTCCTCCCCCTTTAGCACTAACAGAGTCCCCAAGAGATCTTAAAAACTCTGGAAATACAAATTCTTTTCTTTTAACTCTCTCTTCTTCTCTCAGCGCCATAAGTCCTCCAATTGCAAGAGGGCTGAAACCTATGGCTATTAGTATCATGTAGGGAATATCTGCAAATGGAGATATACTTAAAACATACTTAGCTACAAGTAAAAAGGCCAGTAAAATTGCTGTAAGAATAAAAGAGATTATTGTCCATTTTTTAAGTTTTTTATCTGTTTCAGTTGGGTTTTTACCAGTATGCCATAATCTATCAAAAGGTAGTCGATTCCTTATGACAATAACTATCAAGATTTCTATCGCAAAAAATGCAAACAATGCTATTGTTGCCATAAATACAAAGTTGAAAGGCAGTAAGAATGGAACCAATATGGAAAACGCTAAGAAAAACGCAACGGATGTCATTGCACTAACATACAATTCCTTGTATAGATCAAGGGAATATAACATCCTCTTATAAAACGCAGCATAGTCATCCATTACAATATCTTGCTCTTTCATTAAAAATTCTTTAAGTTCCTCTCCACTATCTAATGCATAAGCTAATCTATCTAAAAAATCCGCAAATTCACTACTTGGTGTTCTCTGGGCTAAAAATCTACATGCCTCTGCTAACGATCTTCCCCACTTGTCTGTTAAAACATACAACTTCTCTGCCTGTTTTGCTAACTCTCCAAGTTCTTCTGTCTCTTCTGAAAGAATCTTCAACAGATCTTTTCTGTTTAAATCTGTGATAGATAACGTTCCAAATTTTGTTATAAAAATATGCAGTCGCTCATTTATCTTATTTTTTTGAGAATCCAAAACTATGTAGGGATAGCAGATCGCACTAACTATTATTATGATAGGAAGGAGTAAAAAGATGTAAAGAACGATTCCTTTAAATAAGATAGATCCCACTATCATTAATAAAATCGACACAATAAATGCAGGCAATACAATTTTTAAGAAATAGTCCCTTGGTTTTAAACCAATTCTAAGCAGTAAATTAAATACCACAACAACCACCTCAGATCGGGAATGGAAGCCCCTCCAAACCTTTTTCGTAAAATGACCATATAATATCCCTAACTTGATAATAGTCGAAAATTTCCCTTGCAATCATCTCCTCCAAGATTCTTGCTCTTAACTCTAACTCGTTATAAATGTCTCTTGGATCTTCATAACCTGCTGCTTTTGCAATCTTCTCTTCCAAAACATAACTATTATTTCTTCCAGTAAACACATGTCTATCTTTATCTGGCTCCCATTGGAAAACTGCCCTTGTAACAACCCCATCAACCTCTTTATAATACCCCTCGATTTCTTCTATCGAAACTACCCTCCTTAACACCTTACCTCTTTGATAGACAGCCAGCTGGAAGAGAGCAACGTTTAAGTTATCCATAAAGGTTAAAGGAACGTTGATTGGATCTCCATTTAATCTTTGTATCATCTTTCTAACATTAGCTGCGTGGAATGTTGAGAGAACGGGGTGTCCTGTCTGCATAGCTTGGAATGCAACTGCTGCTTCAACACTCCTAATCTCTCCAACAATGATATAGTTAGGTCTTGATCTCAGTGCTGCCCTTAACAGATCAAACAATGTAACTCTACTTTCTTCTGGCCCCCTTTCTCTTGTAATCAACTGCTGCCAGACAGGATGCGGTGGTTTAACCTCTGGGGTATCTTCACATGAAAATATCTTCGATTCTGGTTTTATAAATGGAAGAATTGCGTTTAATGTTGTTGTTTTACCTGATGCTGTCTCTCCACAGATGAAGATACTCATTCCATACTCTAAACATAACCACAAGTATGCTGCCACCTGTGTTGAAAAGGTTCCCCAGCTGATAAGTTGAGTTACACTTATTGGAACATCTGTAAATTTCCTTATTGTAAATGATGGTCCTTTTGGAGAGACATCTGTTGAGTAGACAATGTTGATCCTCGATCCGTCTGGTAGTGCACCGTCAACTATGGGGTTAGCGTCTGAAACAGGTCTTCCCATTCGTTCTCCAATATTTTTTAAATAATCTGCAAGTTCTAACTCATCTTCCCAAGTTATGTTCGTTGGTAGCATTCCAAATATTTTATGAACTATGTGGCAGTTTTTTGGACCTATAACGTGTATATCTTCCAAATACGGATCTCTTGCGATAGGTTCTAAATTTCCCAATCCAATTAAGTCCCTTTTTAATAAGTATAAAAATTTATTTTTCTCTTCGGGTGTAATGTTCACTTTATTGTCCGCAAATTTAAATATTCTTTGTAAAAACCCTTCATTTTTTGTATCCTCAGTAACTCTCGTGCAAGCGTTGAATAATCTTGTTAAGACCTCTTCAAACTCTTCCACGCTTTTTGGTGTCTCCTCGTAGGGAGCTAATTCCAATATTCTATTTAATATAATTTTATATTTCATTTTTTCTTCGGGTGTTTCTAATTTTGGCTCTATAACGATGTATTTAGTTCTTGTCTCTGGAGTTCCAAAGATGTGAATGAAGATTGGATCTCCAATTGGGTAAAGTATATTTGGATATTTAAGTTCTTTTAATTCTCGGGATAGTGCTGCCATAAAATCAGGGAGTCGCATGTATGCTCTTTTAAAGTTTTCAATATATTTTCGTAAATGCGGATTTCTATTCATTGCTTCTTTTAGTTCCGCTTCACTCATATTATCACCAAGATCAATTATGCAACGGAAGCAATCTCAACAGCGATTCCAATTTTTGGCTCTACTCTGAAGACGATATTCTTTTGATATGGCCCCGGAGCCATGTTATACTTCAATATCTTAGCCAAGTTTTTCAGATCTCCCCCAAACGTAAAGAGTTCTGTTCTAATTAACATTGTTGCAGAAGTTCTTATAATAGTGAGTGTTGGCTCAGATAACTCCTTTGGATTTATGGTGCAAATTATAATCTTCTTTAAAGCAGTTATTCTCTTAAAAAAAGCCATTAAATCATTAACATTAACTTCACTCGCATCATTAGCTATCAATGCGGATAGAGAATCAAAGATAATAACATCTTTCTCATAAAAAGCTCGTGTTTCCATAACTTTTTTTAAAAACCCATCCTTTTTTTTATTATCAGCAATTAGTGGATAAACAGGAATGTATAACAAAGCCCCAGACAACAATTTCTTATTAATTGTGTAATTTAAAGAGTTCATCTGCTTTATAAATTCCAAAGTGGTAAGTTGGGTAGAAACGTAAGTTACAGAATGTCTATTTTGTAGAAACCCATAAGCCAATCTTTGACATAAGACAGATTTACCTGTACTCTCCTCTCCCTCAATTACTATCAAACTCCCATGTGGAACACCTCCCCCAATTCTTTTATCCAGATCGTCTCTACTAAGTTCGATTTTTGCTAATTCCATAACCCCCACCTACAATGAGATTAGGAAATATATCCTTTAATAGTTCGAGATACTCCCGATTCAGAAACAACCCTTATTCTATGGTATCCTGTCTCATTATATTTTGCCACTATCTCCCCCACATCTCCCGGAGAGAGAACATTATCTCCCGGATCTGTCAAATCGTAAGTGTTATTAATCCCCACTATATTACCGTCCACTATAACTGTAAAGGAAGTATTTGTGAAGATAATGGGATCTTTTCCAGTATTTTTTATGTAGAGGTATATAACCCCAGCAGAGGGGTTTCTGATTATCTCTCCGGGATCGTTTATGATCTCAAAGTCCTGAGATAGTTTTGTGGCTAAGGCATCACCTTTTTTATCAATATTTAAAGAAATTTTATACGTTGATGTTGTTAAGATCCCTGCTACAAATGCAGCGATCAACAATACCGCAACGAACATAATTATCTCAGACATTGCACTTGATGCCAAAACACATCACCTTTTTTAAAACTTAACAGATTTTTAATTAAAATCTTTAAAACTTAAAAACTTAAAACTAAATTTTTTGAAGTTGCCGTAAATCATACGGAATTTTTTAATATTTTCTGTGAAGATTTTATCCCTAATCTTAACTCAAATCATGTCAATTGTTGCACTTCAATCTTATAATCCTAAATCTATAATCCAAATCTTTACGATCAATGAATAAATCATGCAGGGGTCGCCAAGCTTATGGAACTGAGTAGAAGTATTTGTTTCCATTATCTGAAACAACACATATTCTAAATGGCCTTGTCCAATTAACCACTATTGTAATGCTATCTAATGGAACAAGATACTTTTTTTGTGGGTAGTAGGATATATTTTCCTCAGGAACTACTGTTCCATCAAACAGTATTGTAAATTTGTCTGGCTCCACAACTACTGAACCGTTATTATAGATCGTTATATTGGTCTGAGTTGCAGTAGCAATTACGTTCGTTATTAGTAGTTTTTCATCTAATTTGTTATGTATGTGTTCATAATATACTGAGTAAGCATGATCTACATTTTCATAGTAGTTGTCCATCGTAGTGTAGAGATAGGCCCCACATATGAGCAATGCAACTATCATAACCGTTGTCCCTACAACTGAACTAAATCCCATAGAACTGTTCAGCCCCCTTCTTTATTTTTCTAAGTTCCCATTCTATCTTATCCAATAATTCTGGAGAGATCTTTTTTCCGTTTAATCTTTCTATGAACAGTAGTGAAATTATATGATCTGTGATGTTAAGTTTTCCTGAACCCTCTACTACATTTTCCTCATCAACTTTTATTCCCTTTAGGAACTTCAATAACTTTGCAAGTGCTTTATCCCCTAACCAGCCAAGCATGTAATAAAACTCTAAAACATCCGGAACGTTTTCAGGTCCCACCCTCTCACAGAGGTATTCAAGCCATTTTAAAGCTAAAATTACTGCAATAGGATCGTCAGGAATGTTATCTAATTTTGCAGGTTTATGAACTTCTAATATTGTTGAAGCAAGTGCATCCATTTTTAAGCACCTCCCCCCTTTAACTGTAATAATTGGATTATTTATCGTTTTTATCATTTTTTAATTTTTAATATTAACTTAATTTTTTGATTAATAGTTTACCAAAGCTTAAAGTGTTTGCAACTCTAATGCCCACTTTTTTATTCTTCTAATTTCAATTTCAAGCATTTCGAGCACTTCAGGATCGACTGGTCTACCTGCAAGCTTTTCAATATACAGAAGTGATACAATATGATCACTTGGAGAAAGTTTATCTCTTGGTCTTAAAGCTTCATCATCAAACGCAATTTTCATATTTTTAGCAAATCTCAGAACTTTTAAAATTACTTTGTTCGAAATCCATCCAATTTTATTATAGTAGTCCAGTATATCTGGAAGATTAGACACTCCAACCCTACTTACTAAAAATTCCAACCATTTAAACACCAATGTCATAGAAACAGCATCTTCAGGAATATCACTTAACCGATATTGGGTTTCTTCTTCAACAGGTTTCATAATACTTCCCTCCTCAGGAGATTCCTCACTCTTAACCCCTTCTACATTTTCACTTTCCTCTTCAATTTTTTTGGTATCTTCTTTATCTTCAGATTTTGTATCTTCTACCTTTTCCTTTTTCAAGTTGTCTATACTTCTATGATCATGATCCTCATTATCTCCTTCTTCTTTTTTCATGTTTTCTACTGATATAATTGGAGGTTTTTCTTTTTCTAACTCTTCTGAAAGCTTAGTCGATGCTGCCATTGTAGTAAGCTTCATAATAGTATCAAGTTTTTGTTCAAGCGTATGGAGTTTTTTGTTAAGTTCTTCAGTTTTGTCACCCCTCCCCTTGGATAAAACCTCGCTAATTCTCTCTATAATTTTATCCAATTGACGTTTAGTTACTCTTTTCCCTCTTAGATTATTTTTTAAGAGGATTATAACGAAGGACGGCAATTTGGACTTTAAATTTTCCAGATATTCTTCAATTTCATCCTCGGTTAATATTTCCTCATCAGAAAGTATAGACAGTGATGACATCTCATTCATTGTTTTTTGTATCATGGGTATCCTCCCCGGACACTGACTTTATGATCTCTTCCTCCAATACATCTTCAATTATCTCATTGAGATCGATGTCAAGTTGTGATAGATAAAGTGATCCAAGTATTATTAAATCGTTTGTTAACTCTTCAACAGTTTTTTTAAGTCGTTTATAACTTGTTTCCAATCTTTCGAGTTTTTCTAAACTTGTCGCTGTTATTTTTGAGACCCCAATGAATGGATTTATCTGATTTGAAACCACCTCATAAAGAGCCATTATATCCTGCAAGTTCTCATTAATCTTATTGAGTTCTATTCTTAACATTTCATTTTCTTTTCTTAGGTTATTTAAGGATGATTCAAATCTTGGTAATTTTGACTCAATATCACTAACCTTAGCCATTAGCCCCTCTGTGGTTTCCATTAAGTCCTTAACAGTTCTCTCAAGTTCCTCATATCTATCAACATCCTCAAAATCTTCAAGGGCCTCTTCATCAATAGAAAGTTCATCAGTATCTACTTGTTTTTTTTTAATTTTAAATTAGATAGTTTGTTTTTTATGGATTCGAGTATATCTTTTACCCCCATAAGGACCCACCTTTCAAAAAATAAATTTATTAAGGACAAAACCCCACGAAATTTATTTGCTGTTTATTGTAGTGGAACTACGTGTTGAGTAAACGTAGATGGAGCTATAAACTCAATAATTCCGGGTGATCCAAATTCTGGAATAACTTCTCCATAAACCTTCTCTCTTGGAGCAATCCCCCCGAATACATCCCCCACATCTACGGTAAGTAAAACTTTATCTCCAAAGTTCATGGTTGGATGTTCTGTATTGTTCATAGACCCATCAGCATCTTGCAATACGATGATTCCAAATTCTGTGGAGGTATCATTTACCTTTGGCCATGATTCATTAAATATATCTTTGGTTCCATTTGTTTCAGCGTGGTTTAAAACACCCCCATAAACCAGAGAAGCTTTCTGTTGTCCATTCGATATGGTAATTATTGTTGAAGATAGATCGATCTCATCCCCAATATTTGGAGATACAAGTATTGCAAGTTTTGTTATATTATTGCTATTTGGTGCATAACCCGTAATTTTCAAAACCTGTATTCCACTTGCTACCTGTTTTGTACTCTCCTCACCAACCCTTGCAGCTTTGTGCTGAAGGTTGGCTGCGGTATTTATAATTACAGCAGCTGCCACGGCAGCTACTAAAACCAATGCAATGAATATTATTAAAGTCCCTATTCCAATTGCCCCTCGGCGACTTCCAATGTATTTCATTAGCATATTCTGCCACCTCAGAATTGTGAAAATATTTCTAAGTGAATATTTATAGAACAACATACTTTGTCAAATTGTTCGATAAAAAAAATTAAGTTAGGGGCTTATTGTAGTTGTATTATCTCCTGAGTATCTAAGTAGGAAGCTGGTGTTGTGAATTCAATAACTGCAGGAGCTCCAAACTCTGGGATTACTGAACCAGTTACTGTGGTTCTTGGAGCTAAGTCGAGTCCAACTGCTGATGCGTTTATTGTTAAAGCAACGATGTCTCCCTTGTCAATAACTGGGGTTGATGGCTGACATGAGTGATCTGCATCTTGCAATACGATGATTCCGAACTGTCCTGCACTTAAATTCCATGCTGCAAGTGAGAGGTTAGTAACTTCTCCTCCAGCGGATAAATTATAATACTTATCTGATCCTCCATATTTCAATACTGCCTTTTCTTTACCGTCAGTTATTAATATCTTGGTTTGGTTTAAGTCGATTGGTGCACTTCCAGCGTTTGGAGAGATGTAGATTGCAAGATAGTTTATTTTTGATCCATCGTGGATTCCGATAACTCTAAGGGCTGATAATCCGCTTGCTACTTGTTCTGTGCTTTCTTTACCGGTTGCCATTGCTTTCTGTTGTAAGAATCCGCTTGTGTTAATTAAGACAGCTGCTGCAACCGCAGCCACTAACACCATGGCTATGAATATTATCAGGGTTCCAATACCCATAGCCCCCTTCTTACCCCTCAAAAACTCAAAAACTCTCATTCCCTATCACCTTACAGATAGTTTTAAATATCACAAGATATATTAGTTAGGAATTAGGTTAAGACAATTTATTGTAGTTCTATTATGGTTTGAGTGAATGCTGGTGGTGTTGTAAAGTCAATAACTGCAGGAGCTCCAAACTCTGGCTGAACTTCTCCTGAAACCTCAGCTCTTGTTGGGATTGTGGTGTTGAATACTGCACTTGCATTTACGAGTAGGACAGCAATATCTCCTTTGTTAATAACTCCATTCTTTAAAGAAGTATCTGCATCTTGGATGATCCCCACAACATAGCTCTTACTGTTTGCAGCACTCCAACCAACAGAGTAGTTGAATATATTTGTTGCATTTGATGTATTTTCAGTGTAGCCCCCATAAGTCAATACATGAGATTGACCATCATAAGTTAAGAACAACTTTGTATTCTTTAAGTCGATTGGTGCACTTCCAGCGTTTGGAGTTATATAGATTGCAAGTTGGTCTATTCCAGATCCATTATTGTGTCCTGTAACCCCCAAACACATTAATCCGCTTGCTACTTGTTCTGTGCTTTCTTTACCGGTTGCCATTGCTTTCTGTTGTAAGAATCCGCTTGTGTTAATTAAGACAGCTGCTGCAACCGCAGCCACTAACACCATGGCTATGAATATT